>OHTF01000538.1_pt1 | contig 15125 bp, 17 predicted proteins | sample 1578811 | NCBI WGS metagenome assembly OHTF01 (sample SAMEA3879571, study PRJEB24766) | human gut metagenome | biome: human-associated habitat; feature: feces | place: USA | collected 1985/1987
TCTCAACCATAGTAGCTGGCTCCCGCACTGTCTCAGGAACCGGAACACTAGCACTACTCACTGTCTCATTATCTTTAGACTGTAGCTCTTTGACATATGCTACAACTGCATTAACGTTCGCTACAGGCAACGATAGCATACCTCGCGCTAGTGTATCGCCGTCGTGTTTTTTAGACACAGCAGAAAGCATTCTCCAAATTATCGATCATAACTGGAGTTTTGGTATAGAGTGAATGGAAGGTTACCTCTATGTTATGGAGGCTTTCTCGTCAATAACTGAGATAAGTCTATCTGAATCTTTTTCTATTTTCTCTCTTATATCAGGGGAACTATTTGGTAGGGCAAGCAAGCCATTTACGATTATTTCGCCTAAAGTATGATTTTTTAATATATCAGCAAACAACTTCTCTTCTTCTAAATTAAGCCTTACATACTGTATGTAATCAAGATGTTCAATATCTTTTAATTTTTTTTCACCGGGCAATAGGTATTTCCGCAATTTTTTCTCAAGGCTTCTTGGATTGCATTTGCTAGTATGTCATACTGGGATGATGCTTCATAAGTAGTCGTAACTTGATAATTATGTTTTTGGGATGGCTGAATATTATGTTTAGGATCAAGCAGAACTATATAGAAAGTGGATTTAGCTTCCTTGGCCCCCCAAAATCCTATAATTCGCCCAGTTCCAGTAGATATGTTTAGCTGAACAATTTCAAATTCATTTTCATTTTCTAATATAGGAGCTGGTATCCAATTGAGCTGTTTGCGCTGGATAGGGATATTCTTCTGCTCCCAATTTATCGAGTGAAAACGATAAATCTCTTTAAGTTTTAGATTTGTTTGTATTTCTGTAAGCCCCTTTGATGAAATATCCGCCAATCGTTGGAGTAATCCTGCGAACCAATTACTGTTGCACTCTGATAACCCAAAATGTTCTCGCTGTCGAAAATACTTAAAAGAAAAAAAATATTTCTTTCGAGGGTATTGTAGCAGGGGATTTTTCTAATGGTTGAGAAAATTTTCCTGAATTATTAACTAATTTTTTTGATTGATCTCGTCCCATTTTTTACCGTAAAAGCTTATTAACGATTCATGGGAAATAACAGTTTCACAGCGATCCCACGAGCCACAGGTGCCGCGTGCTTTAATCCACGGTTCTTCCGAGTGAGACAAGCGCTCCAAATCGGGGGCCGAATATTTTAGATAGTTGTCCAAAATGTAATCAATAAATCCCTTATCTTCATCATTGATTTTAGGATTCTTATTTTTTACATCTTCTAATGTTATTTCGGAAAACAAGTGTTTTTCTAATTCTTTAAACCTTTTAAATATTTCTACATTTACAGGCCCATGAATCCAAGCCTGAAAGTCTCCTTGAAATAACGGCTTTTTATTAATGCCATAGGACCACGCCTGTATATAAAAAAGAAGTTTTTGTAGCTTCAAATTAGACAAAGAAATATCATTATCGTCAGCCTTTGCCGCCAATATAACGTAATCAGCAATGTCGTTTATTGAATTCATTTTTTTAAACTTTTATTGAGAACTAATTTGTCTAACGTCCCCCACATCTCTACCTTTATTGCTTGCCCCTCGTAGAAGTTTTGAATCAATTTTAGTTTTTTGGGGTTATTTAGTCATGGCATTCTCCCTTTTTGCGTATCTGTGTCTTGCAGTTAAAATTTTTGTGAATATCCCAAGTTCTATTTTAGGAAGTGTTACAAAAATTAGCTACGCATAACCCGGCTATACGCCCTTACATATCTCCCTTATAGGATTATTCCCAAGGGTTACCTCCCATTAAGTGACAAATACCCATGAGTACATAATTCCGTGGAATAATTATTCTCTTTGTAACCACTTTTAATTATCACTTAAGAGTGCCCCTTAGGATACCAAAAACCACCCACAAAAATACCAGCTGAGTATTTCAAACAAAATGACTACCTGGTGTGGTAAAGTTCGCATTTTTTGTTCGCATTTTTCCCAAAAACGGGTAGCAAATTTTACTTTAAAAAGTGTTGGTTACTTGGAGAGCTTAAGGGCATTTTTTTCGTCTTAGAAAAAAGGTATCAGTTGGTGAATTTTATCTCCCCTCTCACTATAAAATGTGCCTCAGAGTTATCCCTGAAAGTCTTTCCCATAGGTAGGGATATTTCTCTAAAAATTATGCCAATTTGGTAGGATAAAGTACACCCACTCACACTCGCTATAATGTCTCAAAATGCACTCCAAAAGAATCTCCTTTACTTATGCGTTTGCCTATGAAAAGAGGATACCAACTTGAGGGTCTTTACAACCCACACTTCCAGCCACGGAAAAGGTATCAGATTGGATGAATTTGTACCTCATTTCTTAGGATAATTCCCTGAAAATCTTCTTCCAAATAGATGTTTAACTTGGTGACTAACGCCTCAGTTATCTTCCACCAAATATTGCGCTAAAACTCCCCCAAAATGGTACCAACTTTATGCACCGTTTTACCCTTTCCTCTCCTTCTCAGAGGTACCCCTAAACCCTTCCAAAATTCTCATCGAATCTTACTAGAGGTTTCTCCAAAAATAATTCATTTTGCCGGCTAAAAGGACGCAATATTTATCCGTAGAAAGGTCTTAATAAGCTCACACAAAAAAGGTGGCAACTGTGTAGATTTTTTATCCTATATCTCCTTTCAAAAATATTCCAAAGCCCATCCAAAGTACACTAAAAAATTCTCCTCTAAAATGAGTGACATCTTGTGTGTTAAAGGATCTGTTTTTTCTCCGCAAAATTGTTCCGAAGTTCTACCAAAAACTTTTCTCTAAATCTTCCAAAACTTTATCCCAAAATGCAGTGCAACTTGGTGTAATTGTCTACCGCATTCCTCCTAAAAAAAGGTATCAGAACTCTCCCCCAAATGTGGGTTAAAGCACCGCAATTTCTTTTCCAAAAAAGTATTCTAAAGTTCACCTTAAAAGTATTCTACTCCTTTCAATTTTCACCTCTAAAAGCTGTACAAAAATATTACCCTAAATGCATTCTAATTATGCATAAATTCCCTCTCAAAAATAGTGTCCAGCTTGATGAGTATCACTCCATGTTTCGCCTACTTAAAATGCTCCGGGATTCTCCCCAAAAAGAAAGGAATTTGTGATTTTCTAACCCAGTTTTCCACCCCAAAAGTAGGAAAATAGCTCTCCCCAAAAAGGGCACAATTTGGGGTAGACTAACGCCGCATTTCCCATCAAAAATATTACTCAAAATGCGCTACTATTATACCATTAAGTGCCCCCAAAGAAGGCTCAACTTGGATGGTATTCTACCCTATTTCTCCGCATAAACTTTCACTCAAAGTTACCCCAAAAATACGTCCCAATCCTTCACCAAAAAGTGGGCAAATCAGTCTCTAGCATTCTGTATTTAAATCCCCAGGAAGTAATCAAAAGTTCAACAGAAAAAAAGGGTATTAGCCTTATTGTTAGCACCCTATTTCCTTCCGTAAAAAGTCGTTCCAAATTACACATAAATTCTCCTAATCTGTTCTCCCCAAAGATATAAATATGGAAGAATTTTTACACTACTTCCGCCACACAAATGCACTCCGAAGTCTACCTAAAAAGGCTCGCCTATTTCTTCCAGATTCTGTCTCAAAAACCGTTAGAAAAATTTACCTGAACTACCCGCCAAGTGTCTGAAAAGATTCTCCCAAAAAAGGTGTCTAATAGGTAGATTTTTACCTCTTCCTCCCTTCCAAAAAAGCTCTATCAATTTCTCCCCAATCTATCCAACTTCTATATAAAAAATTCCCTCCAGAGTAGGGTTGTCAGTAGGTGAAATTTTTACTCCAAATACTTCCATCTCCCCATTCAATTAACCCACCAATTTTTACACCCAACCCCACGGGATTTTTGGTGTGCGTAGCACACAATTTTTTGCGAGCTGCGTAGCGGCGAGTCTTTGTGATTTGCGTAGCAAATTCACCCCCCACGAAGCGTAAGCGGAGTTGGGGCAAGGAGACGCCCGTTAGGGCGTCTATCTTGCGTGAAAAAGTGGGACAAATTCAGGTTTTGGCCCAAAAACCCCGTTTCCTATATATAGACGCCTCAGCGCTCAACTCCAAAAAAAGTATGAAAATTTATGGATTTTCTCAAAGTGTATCTTGCGATTTAATTCTGGAAAAATGAAGTAAGATTTGGAAAATGCCCATTGTATCGCATCGCGAACGTTTGAGGAATTTCACTAAAAAGAATCTGCATTATCAATGCAAGTGGTTTGCAAAGAGTTTGCACTCGACGTGCATTTACATAGCAATTATTTAGCCCTGGTAAAAAAGTCTTCGCGCAACCATAGCCCTTTATAAACCTCAGTTATATTTGTCGGACTTGGCCTTATGTCGTCGCCGCTATTTATCATGTTTATATATTCGTTATAAGTCGGTGTAGTGCCGGAATCAATTTGCGGAGATTCAAGTCCTGTAGCGGGAAATTTTGGGAAAAATCGTTCGCTTGGCGTTGGCATTTCAGTGTAAAAAGACGATTCCTTGCGCACTGTCACCTGCAAGGATCGCTCGCTAAATTTGCGCGTCGGAGACTTAATCCAATAATAGACGTGATCATTATTCCTTTGGTCGAAAACTACATCCCTTGCTGTCCATGTAAGACCGCTATATGGGTTTGTAAAGCTCGAGGCCTTTGCCCAAACCATATTGCCTTCTCTCCTACTAACAGTCAGCATACTTGTTCGGCATGGATTGTATCTTGTAGCCCCCCAATTTTGTTCCGGTCTATCTATGTAAAATTCATCGCCGAGCGCAAAATCTGCAGACACAAAACCGATTTCATCGAGCCCACACAGGTATGATACTTCACTGCACAAGTATTTTTTTGAAAAGTTATAATCAAAATTAACAAGCAGAGGAAAGTTTACGACTTCTGTCGAATATTTTGTAAACACAGTTGCCGAACCTGCCGTTTGGGGCGCATAAACGTAAAGCTCTGTCACATGATATATATCTCCAAAATTAGACGTCGAAAGGTCTATATTTTCGTCGGCCAAAAAATAGCCGCGGGACTTTATCAATGCAAGTTCTTCAGCAGATACGTCCCTGAATATCCGTTCCCCGCCGCCGGAATCGTCGTAGTGTTGGACATCAGTATCGAGCGCGCGACCTATGCGGGACGCAAACGCTTCACGCATTATCCAATAGTCTAGCTCTATAAAATACTCCGCGCTATTATTGAACTCTTTAAAGTAAAAGTTGCGGCGAAAAGTGTCGTCGTAGCATGGCGAATTAAAATCATTGGCTGGGTCGAGCATTATTTATTCCTTTTTTCGGCGAGCGCTGTCACCGTAGTTTTTAAGCTTTTAATGTCTTCACAAAGAGTCCTTACAGACGCCGCGATATCCCCAAGGGACTGAGCTGAATTATTTTCAGTTGTCTCCTCGGATTTAACGCCCATTGAATCGAGTTTATTGTTTAATGTGGGAAGCGCGGCCTTTTTTTTAAGCGATGTCTCCGCAGGTTTTAATGTTTGGCGGGTGCGAAAATCATTTGATGTGCTTTTCGAAGCGTCATTGACGGCGCCTCCCACATTGGGAGTTGCTGTTTTAGGAGGATTGTTGTCTTTAAAGACAACCCCGTTGGCCATTGCCCACGAACGTTCTTCTATATTGTCAAGTATGCTTACCGACTGCGAGCTATACGCACTGCTTGACGGCTGTTTTTTTCCATTGGATTGTTTAGATTCCTGGGCTTGCTTTTGTTTTCGGAAATCAGTCCAAGATATCCCGCTTCGAGAGCCGCCTGCCGCTTTCCATTCATCATAATATCCTGCCGACTTCTCCGAAACAGTTGTGGGACGACCGTCTTCTTTGCCGCCGGTTTTCGGCGGCGACGACGTACGTAGCGAGCTTGCAGCAGTAGATCCCGTCCCCGGCGTGCGCGCGTCGCCTGCTGCAGATTTATTTTGCTGCTGCTCGCGGTAGGCATTAGTTTGGCGCATTGTCTCGGCAAGGCTTTTCTTTTGTTCTTCGCTAAGGCCTTTCATGCCGCTTAGAGTGCGCTTTATTGACCGCTCGTCTTCGAGACTCTGAGCTTCGGCAAGCTTTCCTTCCGCCTTGAGCTGCTCAATTTTATTTGTTAGCAGTATATCTTCAATTTTGGCTTGCGCGTCCTTTGCCAAGTTCTGGCGTTCAACCTCGTCCGTTATGGATTTTTCAAGCTCGCACTTTTCGCGCGCCTTTTCGTTGGCGGAGGCTTGCAAGCGTTCGAGCTCGTCGCGGCTCATACCCTCCTTGCGCGTGGATTCAAATATTTCCGCCGCAGTCTGGGCTATTTTCAATTTCAACTCGAGTTCCTTTGCCCCCGCCTCGTTGCCCGACGCCCGCGCGCGCAATATCTCCACTTCTATGTCCCGCTGCGCCGCTTTGTTTTTCTCAATTTCGCCGTTTAGCCACTTTTCAGAATCGGCCTTTTGCTTTTCAAATTCGAGCGTCGCGTTGGCATAGCGCGCCGCGTCCGCCTGTATGCGGTTCAAGTCCTCCGCTGTTTTGATTTCCGACTTCCGCGCAGATATGTACGCCGTTATTATGTCGAGCCGCTTCCGTTGGATTTTCACCCCTTCAAGCTCCGTTTCAAGCGACTTGGCCTCCGCCGCGTTCCCGCGCAGGCGCGCGCCCGCAAGCCGCGCCTCAAGGTCGTTTTGCTTGTTGAGCTCCGCCGTCTTCAACGCGGCGTACTTCGACGTCGCCAGAGCCGTTTCCTGCTCGATTTCCTTCTTGCCAAGCTCGAGCAATTCCAGCCGCGCGCGCCGCAAACGTTCCGCCTTCGCCACCCGCTCGGAATCCGCGATTTTTCCGCCGTCAAAAGCCTTTTGAAGTTCGGCGATTTCCTTTTCGGTTCTGGCGTATCTTTCCCGCGTCACCTTCAACGCCTCCGTCGCAGACTGCGCCGCCCGCATCTCTTCCGCGCTCTTGGCAAGGATTTCCTCCGACGCCGCAACCGCCGCAGCGTGGCGTTTCGCGGCAAGAGCGTCCAATTCCTTTACGTTGGCCGCCGCCTTTTGCCGTTCTTCAAGCTTTTCAATCTTGGCGCGGTAGTTATCGATTTCCGCCTGCTCTTCTTTCGAGTAGACTTTGTACATCGCCCCGCCATAGGCTCCGCGCAGCTGGCCGTGGGATTTCCGGTACTCTTCCTCTTCTGCTTTCAATTTGGCAATCTCGTCGGCCACCTCCGCAGTGCGCTTTTCATTGTCCTCGGCCGATATGCCCCACTGCTTCATGGCGTCGATTTCCGCGTCTATGCCGTCGCGGTATTCTTTCGACTGTTCGATGTTGGATTCGTACCTCGCCTTTTCCTTCGAATGCAAATGCGACACGAGCAGCGCGAACGCCGAAACCGCCGTCATCGCGATTCCGAGAGGATTGGCCTTCAAAGATACATTCAGCGCGTCGCTTGCGGCTTTCGTCCCCGTAATCGCTGCGGAAACCGTTTTAAAAAGCGCCGCCACGGACGCGAGCCCGCCTATTCTCGAAAACGCAAACCCCACCGCGAGCGAGGAAAGCCCGCCTACGAGAACCTGAATAATTTCGCTGTTCTTTGAAAGCCACTCGCAAACGGATTTTAACGCGCCAGCGACTTCTACTGCCACCGGCGCAAATGTCTCTCCGGCGACTTCCGCGAGGTCTCCCCAGGCGTTTGCCGCCTGTTTAAGCCTGCCTGTTGTGCTTTCCGCCTCGGCCTTCGCCTGCGCAAAGCCGTCTTTCATAGCTTTCTCTGCGATGGCATATTTTTCCGTTTCAGACTTGCATTTAGAAAGAGCCGGTATCATTTCATTCAGTTTGTCCGTTTTCCCCTGGACAACTGTTGCCGCCGCGCGCACTGCCTCATTTAGCCCTATGCCAAAAACATTAGATAGCCCTATAGCGCCTTTTATGCACAAGTCCATTTGTTCAGACGTCACTCCCATTGCAGTTGCCGTGGATTGCAACGCAAGCACTTCCTCGTCCCCATAAGTCGTCAATCGTTGCATTTCACCCGCAAGCGATTCGTATATTGGCAGTATTTCGCTAACATTTCCGCCTTGCGACCTTATCGCCGAAGACAGTTTAAGCACGGCCATCTCCTGCTTTCCAAAAGCCTCTATGGTTGCCGTCGCTAACTTCGGAAGCTTCATCGCGAGGTCGGATATCTGCGCGCCGATATTATACATGGCGCCAGACCAAACCCTATTTACATCTGAAGCTCCTTCAGAAAAACCCTTTAACTTTTTATTTATTTCGTCAAGTGAACGTTGAACCTTTTCAAGTGTATCAAGCTGGGCTTTTACTGCGACTTCAATATTAAATTTTTCGTCTGCCATATCCGTACGATTTTTGTTGATTTAATAAATTTTTGTGCGATATTTTAATTAAAGAAAGAAGAGAAGATGACAGAAGAACCCTCACTTTTATCGCAAATACTATGCGTCATATTTTGCCTGTTCATAACCGGCGGCTTCATATTCTTTTTGTGTCTGTTGAATTATATTTTCAAGCATGCTAAATGCACTGTCTTTAATGTTTTTGTTCCTCCATCTGAATAGAAACTTCTCTTTCACATCTGTACCTCCCTCAATTCGCGGTTAAGCCGGTTGAGGGATTTTTCGTCTATGAGGGCGGCCTTTGCGTCGAATATTGCAAGTTTGTCGAGTGCGCGTTTGCGGTCTATTGCTCGGGCGACAAACTTTAATCTAAGCGGCGGCAAGTCCAATACATCTTCCCATGTCATGCCGGTGCTTGCGCAGATCCACCCTACGAATTTGCAGAGGTCTCTCCATCGGTCTTCGCTTCCTCCGGAAGGGCTATCCCGTACGCTTGGGCTTTCATTCGGACGGCCTTCCCCTTCCGTTTCAGCCACTCCGAAAAAGGGTTGAAATTGAGTTCGTGTGCTTTGTCAAAGAGCTTGCCGGAATCATCGGCGGACAGCATATCGACTTCTTCGGGTGTTAACTCTGTGCAGAGTTCTATAATTTCCGGTTCAAGCGATATCAGTGCCGCGTATTCGGCGAGCTTGCGCACAGGAAGGCATTTTACCTTCACCTTCTTTTTGCCATTCACTGGCCTTGAAAGTTCCACTTCCTCGTATCCGAGGAACGTCGCCATATTGTTTTCGTTTCCCATATTTTTTTAAGCGCTTCGGAGGTATTCCCTCCGAAGCTTTTTGTTGTGGTTATTTCGCAAGTTTTGCGTCGAGTAGGCGCGCCGTGAGAGCTTTTGAGAGGCCTTGCACTTGTTTTAGAGTGGACTCTTTGTCGCCGCGCAAAAGCAAAGATGTCTCAATTTTATTGCAAATTTCCTTGGCCTTTGAGACGTCTGCCATTGCGAGCAGGTTGTTTGCAAAAAACCTAAAAATTGAGCCGTTGTCCCAATAGAAGTCACTATATGCCTCGACAGGCGCAGTCTCAAAGTAGGAAAAATCCTTCGCGGCATAGGCAGCGGACGATATTTGCGATTGGGTCATTTTATTTCCTTCCAGAACCCACCCTCCGGCTTTGAGCTCGTCGTAAAAAGTGGGGTTGTCGGCAATCTTTGCGCGCGCCCATGTTTCGGCGTGCAGACAGCAGAGAACCCAGTCGCTCCCCGTGAGTTCCTGCCCGGCGCAGTAAGCGATTGAGAAAATGCGCCTGTCCAATATATAGTCGGATTTCTTGGCGTCGGCAGTCGTCTTGTAGGAATCCCACGCGGCTTTGATGTCGGCGGAATTGGCGTTCATAAAGGCGACGGTTTCCGACCAGCCTTTCTTGTATTCAACTTCGAACTCGGTTCTGAGCTCGGTTATGTTCTTTGCAAATGCGCCTGCGGCTATCGCGAGCGCCGATATTATGGATATTATTTTTTTCATATTAACGATTAGTTAGTTGTTTTATGTCTTGGAAAATAAGGGGTTTTTGCCAGACGGAGGCGTCGTCGTAGTCGCGCCAGCGATACCAAATAAAAGTGTTTGGGTAGGCGTTAAATTTGTCCGCCCAAATTTTAAGAGGTGCTTGCTGCTCCATTTTAAAGAGGAGCGATTCTCCGGCAAAGTCGCTCAAATCAGCGAGCGCGAGCAAGTCGTTAAAGTCGTCCTCTGCGGCGCAGATATGGGATGCCGCCGCAATGGCGATAGTAGATATAATTTTTTTCATAAGAATCCTTAGTTCGTTTTAACTTTAAAATCCCCGTAGTATGTCGGCTGTACGACAATCCAGCGCTTGCGCCCGCCGGAGAGCTGTTCGCCGTAGCTCGTTGTTTGCCGCCAGACGATTATTGTATTTTCGGGATTGGTGAAAATTTCACGGATATAGTCGCCGAACTTCATAGATCGCTTCTTAGAGTAGCTGTTATATCCGGTATAAACAGGGGCATTTATTGTTGTTTGGGAATCGAGGTTCGGGTAAAACCACACCCCCGAAACTTTGTATGAGCTGCCGACTGTTGCGCCGATAGATGAGTTAAAATTTGAGAATTGAGTCTTTGCGCCGAAACATCTGTAGTAATCGTAAGAATCTCGGTCGCTAAGGTAATAAATAGTCGGACTTTTATCTATGATATTGGAATGTCCATTTATGACATATTGGCTGTTCAGATAAATCGTCCCGCTAAAATATAGCGTGTTGCGGTATTTATCTACGACTTTTATTTCAAAATCAGTCCACCAAAGGATGTCCCAGCGGGTATTTGTGTCGATGTAAGTCGATTTTGTGGCGCCTGTCGAAGTAACTGTCCTTTTCAGTGCATTTGAGGCGTCTCTGTAATAAAAGTCGTTAGTTTTTGTGGAATGGGCTTGGTAATAAGAATTCGTGCTCCGCGGCGACGGCGCCATATCCACATAGATATAGAAATCGCGGTAAAGTTTGTTGAGCGCGGGCGCATTGCCCGTCTGCGTATCATAGACAAACGGCTTAGTTGCAGCCGCCGCGCATACGGCAAATATTAGCGTTGTAAAAACTGTTAAAAATTTATTCATTTTCGCCTCCATAAATTTCATCAAATTCAGCCTGCGACAAATACGCTGGCGATATGCTTCCGTCGCTCGACTTTTCCATAACCACATATCCGTATTCGTCCGGCACAACTTCGCCGTTTTGCACGAGCGAAAACTTGATAGCCGCAAATACGAGGCCTCCGGACGCAATGCTTGCAACGCTCGATTCCACACTTTTTAGCTCATTTTCCAAATCGGATGCGCGCGTCTCGACGGCAGATATCCTGCCCGTATTCGATTGGATCGAATTCTTCGAGGCGGCCAACTCTCCTGAGAGGCTCGCGAGCGACGTGTTTGTCTCGGCCAACACAAACGTTTTAATTGCAGAAAGCTCTATCGCCCCATCTCCGGACAGCATTTTGCGGCTCGCATTGGCGGCAACCGGAGTCATTGAATTTACACTCTTTGTTTCCATTTAAATCCTTTCTATCCCTTAGCCACGCGCACGAGCGGGTAGCAGTCGTCAAGAGACGCAATATACTCCTCTCCGTCGTTTTCATCGGTAATTGAGACTCCAAAATATGTTATGGCGCGGCCGGCTTTAAATTTGTATTTGATTTCCACGCTCACTCCGGTTGCGTCAACCACCTCAATATCCGACAGAGCCGCAGATCCGTACAAATATCCCACGCCCAAAAAGCTCTCAAAGTCCAAGTCTCCGTGCTCGTAGAGAGACTCCATCTCTGCCATGTGCTCTACGACCCACACTTCCGCCGCGCGGTAGCTTTCAAATTCTCGCAATACGGTTATTCCAATCTCGCGCGACACGCCTTTGCGCTGAAAGTGCGTCGGATTGCGCGAGCCAAATGGCTGCACACTGTCCGATGCTTTCGTCAAGGTCGGCGTCGGAGCCGACAGCATCTTGGTTATGCCGTCGGTTTCCGAATTGCAAATTACCGTGTTGCCGATTTTAAGATACATTTCGCTTAAACTCCAACGCCGCCATTTCCGTCAGACTCGCTATCTTCGCCGGATCCGGTTGCGCTTTGAGTAGAAGCCTGGCTCGCTTCCGCCTCAAACTGGAAGTCGGCGGAAGCCGTGTCTATGGTGAGCTTGTTGTCGCCCAATGCGTCGCCGAGGGCGTCGAATGTCACCTCGTCCATCAGTGCCTCCGACGGGCTGAATGTCGCCGACGGATCCGTGCAGCGCGCGCTTTTTAGCGTAAACTGGAAGTCGCCGCTTTTGACCCCGCGAAGCACAAGATCCGGCGACGAGCTTATGCCTTTAAATTCGCCAATGGTGTCGCTTGTCAGAATGCCGGTAAGTTTCTGCCAGTCTTCGTAAGTGATGTTGCGCGGCTTGAACTTTGCCGACACTGTTATGTCGGTAAGATTTTTGCCGTATTTTATCAGGCGGTCATTGGTCGCGTCTTCGGTTGAAAGCGATATGTCTATGCTCGCGCCGTCGGTGTCGAACTCAACCTTGCCTTCGCCCGTGCCGTAAACGCCAAGGCAGCGCAGCATAAACTTGCCGGCGTCTTCCATATTGGGTATAACGGGAGCCTCGTCGAGCTCCGTGCTCGTCACCATTGGAGAAGTCGGATTGAGCGGATCGGGATACACCGTCCAGCCATGCTCGCCAAGAGGCAAGTTCGCGCCGAAGGTTATGCCGCCTATCGTGTCGTGTATTGCGGGAAGGAATGTCCACTTTATCCACTTGTCCGCCGCTATCCGCGCGACAATGTAAAAACTTTCAATCTTCGGAATGCGCGCGCCTTTGACGAGCTTTAGCTCCTTAAAAAGCGCGTCCGTGTTGCTAAATGCCACGGGGGAACCCTTGATTGTTATCGCTTGGTCCGTGATTATGTCGCCCGCCTTAATCGCGTGCGAGGTCGCCACGTCCGTGCGCGTCGAGGTCTTTTGCACCTTGATGTTGTCCTTGATAAAAAGGACGCTTCCGCCGACAAACAGATATGCCGGCGCCTTTATGTCTTCGATAGGATATTGTTTCATTTACTGCCTTTGTTTTGTTTTAAAAGTCCACTTGAAATTTGATTTTTTGCACAAGTATCATTACGGGGTCGTTTTCCGGCGACATGTCCTCCACCGGCTGAAACTGCGGTATGTCGCCCTCAAAGCGCTTGTCGTAAAGCGTTCGCACAACGCACTCAAGCAGGTTGTCCGCGTGTACCTCAACGCCGTCCAACACGAGCGAGTTATTCACAACGTTTTCCACAACCGACACCGCAACCAATCCTTGAGCCACTATATTTATCGCCCTGTTCTCGTACTCCTGCGCAATGTACGGGCTTACAACCACCGCAAGGCCAATCCGGGAAAGCGCGTCCTCAACGTCGTTTGCAATGTCGCCCTTCAAGCGCGAAAATATGGAGATTCCCTCGCTTGGCAGGGCCGCGCGTACCTGCTCCACAATCCATTCCTGCAACTCGCGCGATTTTGATTTACTGAATTGATAGGCCATAGCAGTTGTTTGTGTAGAGAGTTATTATTTCTTTTGCGCCGTCCAATATTTGGCGGTCTGTGGGGAATTTGTCGCGGTGCGGCTTAATTACGGCTTTGGGGGTAAGCAAGTATGCAATCCTAAGCGCCGTTCCGTCCTTGTAGGCAAGAAACCTTTTGCCAGCGGCTCTATGCTGCCCGAACACAAACAGCCGCTTGCCTGTAAGCTCGCGCGGGTTCTTGCCGCGGAATTCTTCCCGCATGGGTATTGCAAGGTTGCGCGCCTTCTTCGGTCGCACCGTTCCGCCGTAATATTGCAGCGCAACCCCAGGCTTGTTTACCACTACCGAAGCTTTTGTGTCGGTGTTTGATTTAAATATGCTGCTTGCCGCGTCCTGCCAAAAGCTCCTGCCGCCGTTTGACAAAAACTTGTTGCGCAAGTCCACTTCCATGCGCTTGGCTATCTTGCCCATCAACACGCCGCGCTTTTTATCAAAGCCATTTATAAGCGCCTCTATGCGCTCCTTTGTATTGCCGGAGAACTTTACGTCTATGTTAAGCATAATAGCCCTCCGTTTCTAAATGCTTGACTTGCGCGGAATTTTCGCAACTATGCAAGGTACAATGTTGGAAGGTGGATACGATACGGTTGAGGAACGCGACTTTTTCGAGTGGCGCAACGCCGAATATGAGCGCGTTTGCGCCGCAACCGATATGACTGAGGAAGAACGCGACAATCGACTCGACGAACTTTCCGAGCTTAAAAAACTTTCCATGCCGTATAGGAATAAATACGCGCTTCCCGCTTTTAGGGAAAGCTACGTTGCCCGCCTTAAGAGCGGCAAGAACTATTACTCCCAGCGCCCGCTTCATTGGGATTCCTCCACCGTTAGATAAAGCGTGTCGCCGCGCACTTCCTTTTTTAGGATTTTCATTCTTCCTCCGCCCGAAAATAGAACCTCTTGCTCCTCTGTGTTGCGTTTAAAATATCTCTTTACAACTTCCCCTATGTATTTTGCGTTTGAGTGTTTCACAACCGTGATAAACACCTTTGTGGGGTTCTTCATATAATCGCGCTTAACCATTGCAGCGTTTGTCGAGTAAGACTCAAATGTAGAGCGCTCAAAATACCCGCTTTCAACCTGCTGCATAAAGCCGTCGTACAGTTCTTTTTGGTTCGGGTATTTTGTGTTCCAGCTCATGCCGCGGTAGAGCTTCTCGTCCGATTTCATTGGCTCTATGCGCTTTAATAGCCGCCCAAAGTTGTAGGCCTTGTCGCTTGTGGTGTGGTTTTTTATGTAGTCGGAATCTTTCGTCCACTCAATGAGGGCGTCGCGCTGGTGGTAGGGGCTTTTACCGTCGCCATAGAAGTTTTCAGGCAGCGGCTTGTTTATAACCTCAACAATGTCCTTTGAGGAATAGGGCTTAGTTCCGTTTGGATCAGTAAAGACAAGCTTGTCGCCCTCCCACTTGGCAAGGCCTTTTAACTTTTCCAAAATGTCTGCTTTTAAGCTTTCAGACGCCCCGCGGATTTCGCTCTCAAGGCTCTCGTTTATAGAGGGTATGTCCTTGGGCTCGGCAAAGCTGTCTTCGGCTATTGCGCCGCACCTTACGGCCTCACCGCGCGAAACGTCGCGCAGGCCCATGCCGGAATTGAAGTCAAAAGGCGGATAAGGGTTTCCAAAGCGCGATATTTTCGACCATATTGGATCATTTACCTCGGCAATCATCTTGCCGCCGTAGAG
>OHTF01000561.1_pt1 | contig 14712 bp, 9 predicted proteins | sample 1578811 | NCBI WGS metagenome assembly OHTF01 (sample SAMEA3879571, study PRJEB24766) | human gut metagenome | biome: human-associated habitat; feature: feces | place: USA | collected 1985/1987
GCGGCCGCCCCGCCAGCGCCGTGCGGCTGGTGATGAACCGTGTGTCCCGTTCCAGTTTTGGCAAGGATGCTGCGGTGTTTGACCTGGACGAGTGCATTGACACCGTTGGTTTGCAGCTGATTGCCGCTATCCCGGAAAGCCGCACCTTGCAGCGCGCCGGTGCCGCAGGCACCGCCCTGCCGCAGGACTGCCCCGCCGCCATTGCCGGGCACGCCCTTGCGGGCCGCATTTTGGGCGAGCGCATTCCGCTGACCTGTTTTTGACAAAAAACGCATAGCCATGCTATGCTGTAACTTATAGAAAGTGGGGGATTTCTTATGACGATTGCCCTTGTTGCACATGATACAAAGAAAGAACTGATGGTTCAGTTCTGCATTGCCTATCGGCAGATTCTGAGCGAGCACAGGCTGATCGCCACGGGTACCACGGGGCGGCTTGTGGCCGAAGCCACCGGCCTGAACGTACAGCGCTTTTTGCCGGGCGGCCACGGCGGTGACCAGCAGATCGTTGCCCGCATCGCCTGCGACGAAGTGGACATGCTGCTTTTCTTCCGTGACCCCATCTGCGCTAAGCCCTCGGAGCCCAACGAGATGAACCTGCTGCGCATCTGCGATGTGCACAATATTCCGGTTGCCACCAACATTGCCACTGCCGAGGTGTTGATCCACGGCCTGGAGCACGGCGACCTTGACTGGCGTACCATCCTGAACCCCCAGCACTAAGGGCAAAATTGATGATACAGGGCGTTCACCGAAGACTAAAGAGACAAGTTAAGAATCCACACGCAGGCCCCTCCGCCATCCGGCGGCGGGGCCTGCTTTCTTTTTTGTTTCCAATCCTCTCTCATTCTGTCCCATGCGGGAAAACATGAGATAATGCGTTGATTTTGCTTGGTGTGGACTTGGAATGTTCTTGGAGTTGGCTTGGAGATTAGGCGGATTGCGAGCGGAACGGAGTGGAGCGAGCTCCTTTCCGCTATCTTGATTTTCTCTGCGCCTTTCTGGATTTTTTCGTGTACCCGCACATATAGTACGGTCAATAGAAAATCGGAAAATGTGGAATTCTGTTTTGCCTCTTAATACGTCTTTATGCCATTACAGCGATAAATCTATGAGGCAAGCAAAAATTCAAGATTTTCCAAAAGGCACACTGAAATTCCACTTTTTCCAAATTTCGCTCTTTTCAATTCGATTTTCGGAAAATGTGGAACGGAAGTTTGCCCCAAAAGGGCACAAGTAATTTTCCTTTTTCTTCGGTGAACGGACGCCCCAAATTTACATTAAGGAGCGTCAAAGAAATGCGAAAACAAGTCCAAAAAGAGCGCTGTACTAAAATCATGCTCACCAAATGCAAAGCTGTCTGCTGTCTGTACAACAAAGTGCAGCTTGCCGCCGCGAAAATGCTGGATGCAGAACCGGCCATTTTTCAATTTGAATGTAATGTTCCTATCCTTTGCAATGATATTCCTGCCAACGACTTAAATCTACCCAGCGAAACCTACACCACAGATTTTGTCCTGCACTATGACGATGGGCACACGGCAGTCCGCGAGGCTGTCTTTCGGTCTTATTTAAGCCGTCCGTCTGTCGCGGAAAAACTGGAATTATCCCGCCGATACTGGCAGCAGCAAGGCATATCCGATTGGGGTATCATCATTGACAAGGAGGATACCCGCCATGAGGAATCTTGACATCCTTGCCGCTGAAAACGGCGAGCACGTCCGTGTCCTGCTCTGTGGAGAAGAACAAAGCTATGTTGTCAGCTGCCAGCACTTTCGGATGCCGTACCCTGTTGCATCGGATTTACTTGCAGAATTGCAGCCCGTTCCTGCCGAGGCGTACTCTGTTTTCGTTCTGGATGAGGACATCACTAACCGCCAGCGCGAGGGGCGGAATCGCAAGCTCGACTTGATTGCGCCGCTGTTAGATGACACCTGCATCTATGATAAGTCCCACCGTAATGAGGTTGTCCGCCAGATAGCTGCCGAGCATAATATTGCCCGCCGCACGGTGCTGCAATATCTCTGGCGCTACTGGGTATACCAAAGTAAAAATGCACTTTTACCCGCAGAGCGTCCCGCGCCAGAACAGCATGAGCTTACTACCGATGAAAAAGCCATCCGCTGGGCACTGAACAAGTATTACTACACCCCGCAGCGGCAGAGCTTGCAGACCGCCTACAAAATGATGCTGCGGGCGAAATACTGCGATGCACACGGCACATTGAAGCCGGAATATCCCACGTTCTGGCAGTTCCGCTATTTCTTTCGTAAGAACCGCGACCCCATCAGCGAGACCATCAGCAGGCAGGGACTTAAAGCCTATCAGCGCAATCATCGTCCGTTTACTGGCTCGGTCTGCGATTATGCACACACCATCGGCGTGTACATGACTGATGCCACCGTTGCCGACATCTACATTGTCAGCCGCCTTTCCCGCAAACCTATTGGCCGACCTGTCATTTACACAATGGTCGATGCCTACAGCCGCCTGATTACCGGCGTTTATGTTGGTTTAGAGGGCGGGCAGTATGCACTGCGTCTGCTGCTCCAGAACACTTTTACGGATAAGGTCAGTTTTTGCCATCAGCACGGGATAGACATTGACCCGCACGACTGGCCGAGTCACCATCTTCCCACCAAAATTATTACAGACCGAGGCAGTGAGTTCACCAGCGGCCCACTGGAAAACCTGTGCGAGAGTTATCATATCGAGATTGAAAATCTTCCTGCATATCGTCCAGATTTAAAAGGTGTAGTTGAAAAACTGTTTGATTTGGTTCAGAGCGCCTACAAACCGCTACTTAAAGGCAAGGGTGTCATCGAATCTGACATACAGGAACGCGGTGCGCCGGACTACCGCAGACAAGGCACACTGGATTTGGAGCAGTTCACCGCCGTTGTTCTGCGCTGCGTCCTCTTTTACAATGCAAAATCTGTACAGATAGGCTTTACCCGCACTCCCGCCATGATAGAAGCCAACACGCCACCGCTGGCAGCAAGTATCTGGTCGTTCTGTGAGGCACAGGATGATTGCCCAGTAAAGGAAGCTACAGACAAGAAATTGCTCTACACGTTGCTGCCCCGTGCCGAGGGAAAAATCACACAACGCGGTCTGGAAATCTTCGGTCTGCGTTTTTCAAACTGCACTTTTAAAAAGCGTTTTGTCTCTGCCGGTCTTGGTGGACGGGAGACCGTACAGGTTGCCTACGCGCCGGAATGTATGGATACCGTGTGGTTGTATGAAAACGGTACTTACTCGGCTTTTGACTTGGTGCAAAAATCCTATCTGGGCAAATCACTGGCGGAAATTGCAGACGCACAACAGCAGGAAAAAGTAGAACGCACCGATTGGAAAAAGCAGGAATTGCAGGCACAGCTTGACCTTATGAGCGATATACAAGCCATTGCAGACCGCTCCGAACGTACCATGCCAGACCGCAGCAATATCAGCAGGCAGATACAACGCAACCGCAGCACAGCCCGCAAACAAGAAAGCGTATCGCTGATGGATTTACTGGCCGAGCAACAGGAGGATGATTTCGATGCACGCTGATTATATTGCAAATCCGCTCTATGACAATAATCCTTTTATTGAAGCCTTGCCCCCGATGCTGTCCGGCAAAGACTTGATTCGCGCTCTGGCGGTCATCCCACCCTATAGCGATAGTGACCGTGACCGCAGCACCGGGGAGCGCTTGCAGTTGTTGTCTTCATTATACGAGTTTTACCAGCCTCTATCTATGACAGTTGACTTATACTGCGAAATCCACACCGCCATGCAGCATTGTTACGGGCAGTATTCCGTCCAGAGCGAAGCCGCCACTTTTCAGAACGGTTACTCGCTGATGCACGGCAATGCCCTTGCCGCTTCTATTGGCGGCGGAAATTCTTTTTCCGTTGTCGGCGTATCAGGACTTGGCAAGTCCACCGCATTGCAGCGCGTGTTATCGTTATATCCGCAGGTCATCGAACATACCGAGTATCATGGGCAAAAGTTCTACTGCCACCAAATCCCGTACTTGGTTGTGCAGACCCCGCACGATGCGTCCATTAAAGCACTGATACTGGATATTTACCTGCAAATCGACAGTTTGATTGGAACCACCTATCAAAAAGATGCCCTATCGCGCAGGTTGAGCATTGATGTTCTTGTCAGCCAGCTTAACCAAATTGTGCGCGTCAATCATATAGGGTTACTGGTGATAGACGAGTTGCAGAACATTACCTATCATAAAAGTGATGGCGGTATACGCTTTTTGAATTTTCTCGTTCACCTTATCAACGGGGCAGGGGTAAGTGTCTGCATGGTCGGAACACCGCGCGTTTTGCAGGTATTGCAGCAGGAGTTTCGCGCCGCACGGCGTACCACTGGGCTTGTCTATGACCGCCTACCCAACGATAAAGAATTTGCATTGCTCCTACATGGGCTGTGGCATTACCAGTACACGCAGTATGCCACTGACCTGACACCAGAGCTGGAAAATTGGCTGTATCGCAAGACGCAGGGCATCCCGGATATACTCACCAAGCTCTTATACAATGCTCAAAAGCAAGCTATTCTTGACGGACGTGAAAAGCTGGATTTGGAAATCTTTGAAAGTGCATTTTTAAGAAACTTAGGGATGGTGTCAGAATACATCAGCGAGCTTTCCGCCAAACCCGTTGTTAAGCGGCAGGCAAAGACCACGCCGGAGGTATCCGTAGGTTCCGCAGCCCCCTCCAAGATTGTTGGAAATGATATACGGATGTTGCTCAAAAAAGCCAAAAAGAGCGGCGAATTGCCCGTATCTGCTTATGCAGAGTATATCAAGGGCGAGGTGGCAATATGATTAGCTTCTTTCCCACGCCGTACCCGGATGAACTTTGGTACAGCGTCATTTGTCGCTACCATGTTCACAGCGGCAACTACTGCGCCAAGCACACCCTGCGGCAGCTATATGGGGACAATTTCTGTGCTCCCAGTCTAATGCTCTGCGGGCCTATAAATACGCTGTTGGCACAGCTTCCGCAAGGGTTCTTGTCTGCAAAGGATGTTGTAATGCAGCACACATTTTATCCCTATTACGCGCGATTTTTCCCTACTCAGCGTAAGCGCTCCACCTATGCCTATGTTGTCAATGGCAATCCATTAGCTGTACATCGGATGGGCATTTCACAGGCCAATGGAAATCATTGCTCCGTAATGCGCTATTGCCCCGTCTGTTATCAAGGGGATTTGCAACTATATGGTGAGCCTTATTGGCATCGCAGCCACCAACTGCCGGATATGCAGATTTGCACCAAGCACCGTTGCTGGCTGGTCGATACCGATGTCACATACAACAGCGCACGGCAGCAGGAGCTATTCCCTGCAACATTTACTATGCAGCTTAAAAAGCAGCCCGCAGAACCCGTGTCGGATTGCCTACAGGCATTAGATTTGTTGCTACAAGATACTTTGGATTCCAGTTTTGATTATCGTGACGGCTCTGTCTACCATGCCGTCCTTGACCGCGCATTGCGTTCCCACGGCTGGCGTTCCCTGACCGGCGGACGCACATACGCCACTAAAATTGAAACTGCACTTTTAAGTCTATATGGCAGTTATATTCCCACAGCCGACCTATCTGCCAAGCAGCTGCACGCCACACTATGCAGCAAATCCGTTGCACCGCGATACGTTCTGCAACTTGCTGTCCTGCTGGAGCTGTCTCTCCACGACCTGCTCCACTCACCTGATGCCGTGCCAGACTATAAGGCCGAGCTGAAAGCAATGTATCAATCAGGAGCCAGCATGTACCATATAGCGCAGTTATACGGCATAGATGCCAAGACCGTGGCAAGATGGGTGAAATAGCATATGTAGAAGAGTTGGCACAAGACTTTACTTACACGAGATAAAATATGACATCGTCTGCAGATTATCTTTTCTCGTTATAGACTGCATCCAAGGCGTTCCAGTTCCTCAAACACGCTTTTTTCAACCAATTCAAGAGCTGTAACATCTCCAATATATCCATACGGTATATTACGGCGCACAGCAATATCTTTTATCGGGTTATATTCTTTATGACCCATATTATCTGTTTTGAATAAGATTGCATCTGCATTATCAATCTGATTCTCCGCAGTTATTGATTTATCTTTCGTTACTACTACAGCTTTCGGAAACTTTTGTGCAAATTTTGTCATAATATTTTGGTGTCCGCCAATAAATACCACCTTCTTGCTTTCGAACACTTTTGTAAGGCATCCAACATAATCGATTTTAGGCTCTTCGGGTAAATCGATTTTTTCTGCTTCTTCCCTCTCGGGTATGGCGCGGCTCAGTTCCTCATTTTGGGCTTTCAAATCTTCTAGTTGCTTCTTTAAGCATTCAATTTCTGATTGCTGAGTTTCAACCTTTGATTGGATACTTGCGTAGCGATTACGAGCAATTTCTGCATTCTTTTCCGCCACTTCCAACCTTTTATGATATTCATCCAAAGTGGATTCTTGCTTTGCAATCAATTCTTTGTCTTGTTTTATCCTCGTCTGACATTTTTTAAGTTCATTGTCTAGTCGCTTTCCTTGCGGATTAAAGAAGTATTCACTAAGCGTCTCTCTTATTGCTTTCTTACATTTTTCCGAAAGAAACGTGTAGTAGGTTGCGTTAAACAGCGCCGCTTTATATTTATTCCGGATGTTTTCAGCTTCTTCTATAATTTTGTCGTCATATGTACTCTTTTCTTGCTGGTCAATTTCTTTCCATACTTTCTCAAGCGGAACAGCTCCATCATCAACATGAGCAGCTTTATAGGCAATAATGCTAATACTTGTTAGCATATCTTTCGTCAATGGGAATTCATCCATTGATTGTGAATTAAGTATTCCGCTGGAATTTAATGCTCCTGTAAGCGGAATTGTATACTCATCCACATCCGCTTTTTCTGCTAATGTTGTATATCGTAGCTTTCTTGCGTCTTCTGTAAATGTTGTGCTTAAGTTCTTTCCCGAAAATCTTTTACTGACAATCGTCTTCGTTAAATAATTATACCTTTCTGTATGGGATATACTATTCACTGAATAACTAGCATCAATTAGTTTAAGCGCAAAAAAAGCGTTTAGATATATGTCTTTGTAGCACTTTTCAAAGTTCTGATAACGAGGTGCGTAAGCCGCAAAGAAAGCTCTTGTCGGTGTATTGATAAGATTTTGTGTGAAAGCATTGTAAGCCACAAGGCATTTCTGCTTGTCGTCCCGTTCATCATTTTCAATTTGTCTGTAAAGGAACATCAACGCATTTTCGTCAATCGAAGGTAGTCCTTGCCTTTTGCTATTTTTTATATATAGTTGCATTACTTCATTTATGAAGTTCATTGGCTCATTCTTACAGTCATACAGTATGCACGCCATCATCACAACGGCATTTTTGTTTTGAACACTGTTAAGTCCCAAGATAAAGTGTAGTGGATATTTCCCATCACAGATATTCTTTATATAACTATCAACTTCATCCCTGTTATTTTCTCTGAATTTCTTTGCCACCTCCATACATTCCTTGCAACAATAAGAAAAGCATGCCATTCGTTCTGCATACTGAGTCATTAGGCTCTCTGGCGTTATCATAATCATTTTATTTTCATCGCCGTATTTGCTCATATTTATCTCCTAATCTTCACCTATTGCAGCTTAAGTATCGTTATTCTTCCATACTAATTTCTTCATCGCATACTTTCTAATATTGAAACCAACACATTGTAGATAGACCCTGGTTTTTATTTTTGTTTCCTCGCCCATCAGAATAGCTCAATATCTAGCAAAACAGCATATTCATTCTTTGACCTTTCACCTCAATTAGCCATTCTCTACCGTTTGCTGTTTCTTTGATTATACAATACATTCTCCCACATCATCATACCAAAATACGTCTCATATTTTTAGTGAATCTGTATATCACTTACGTTATTGGAGCTAGAATATTTCCCTTCCTCTAGCCACTTTCGGATGACCTATGCCTCAGCTTCTGCTTTTCCTGTAGTTTCTTTCCGCCTTTTCCCATTCTTACGTGCTTTCCGCTTCTCGTTGTATTCCGCTTGAATCATAAGAAAATCATCCATAAGTACCTTTTCCTTGTTGCGGTTTCCCTTGATAACCATAGAGGGGTTAATCCGCCATACACAATCAAATTCCATCGCAACAAATCCTTTATCTGTAAGCGTGTCCATCGCTCTCTGTACAGTGGCTTTCGAACAATTTACATTTTCTGCAATTTTTTTCATCGGCCCAGTATATGTATTATCACTGTTTCGCATTGCACACACCAAAAAATTTAACACCTCGGATTCTTTGCCTCCCAGCCCGGAAAGAGTTTCAAAAAACAAATGATACACTTTAATAAAATCGCTTTTTGCAGTATCCAGGCTTTCTGGTGTTGGATATTCTATCGGCAGGAATAACGGGTCATTGCCATTGCTATCGGTTATAATCCAGTCACTCAATGGACGGCCAAGCAGTGAATCATACTTTGACATCAACCGTGCCTTAACAATAATATCGCCCTTTACCAGCAATCTTGGATTGAGCATCCAAATCCGTTCGTCATCAGTCTTAGCCAGCATATCATTTTCCATCATCTTTTTGAATGTGTTACGAACTGTTGTAACATCGCATTCCAGTTTTCTAGCAATGGTTTTATAGGCTCCGATAAACTCATTCTTTGTGGGCTGCGTTTTTTGCAGGATATATGCCACCACCTTGCTTTCTGCCGCGGAAAACGTTGAAAGCAGTTCAAAGAATTTTTTGTCTGCTTTCCAAAAATGCTTTGCCCCGTACTCGGCTTTGTGCTGCTCGTGCTGAAACTCTAATGCCTCGCCAGTTTTTGCATTCTCAAAAATGACAGTTTCAACGTCCTGTTTGCTCATTTTCTTCATTGTATTGCTCCTTGATACTTTAGGGGTGATTCCATGATACTTTGTGTATTTTTGGAAAATATTTCCTTGCCAAATATTTAATTATATGTCGTTATATTTCTACACTTTCCATTTCAAAAATGCCAAGTCTCTCATCTTATATTGTTCAATGTTATTCATTTCATGAAATATCATTGAATTAAATAAGGAGTATTGCGGAAAGTTGCATCCTAACCCATAAATTTTCCATTTGTTTATCCGCTTTTCCTTATTTCCTCCTATATAAGTTCGCGCTTCGCGGGATAAATAGGAAAAAATAAGAAACAACTTATTATTCCCTATAAGTTCACGCTCCGCGGAGATGATAGGTAGAAAATAAGAGCTAACTGCTACATCTTTCATTATTTATTTCTTTCACATTAAAAGTTTCTTCTTATCTTTTCCTATAAGTTCGCGCTTCGCGGTCTGCATAGGGGAAAAATAAGCTGTATCTTTGATGGAACCCTTTGCCTTATTGCTATGCCTAAATTCTTAATCGCTTCCATTGCAGCGTGTAGCTTTTTGCTCTACTAGTAATAGGTTATCTGTCCATTTTATTGACCGTGTAGTCATTGATAGCATTTTACGTTCTGAACACAACTTTCTGGCTGGCAATGGTTTCATCTCATCTTGAAAGGCAGCAGCTTCCTTATGTTTAGTGGTTTTTCCTACATTACTAACGCCACCTTTCGTTATAGCCAAAAGCGTTGACTGCCATGCACTTTTGGGCGCTTTGAGCACTATAATTTAGGCTGAAACACTTCACCCAGAATGTCTGTAGTGCAATGGTAGGTTGCTTTTTTACGTTCTGAACACAGCTTTCATGTAGGGCAGGCACTTCCCTCTTATTTTGAAAGTTGTGCGTTGCCTTTACCCTCTGCATTTTTAGCGCCATTTTGCTTGCAGCCCAAAAAGCAGGCTGTCATGTTCCCTATTGGCTGTGTGCTAAATCTTGGGCGGGACGTTTCGTTCAGAACGTCAGCAACGTAACGGTAAGCTGCATTTTTACGTTCTGGAAATAAGCTACAGGCAGGTCGACACCTTCCCAAAAAGTTGGCACTGCTCATAAAGTTATTGCTTTGACCTTTGCAACCATTTTGCAGTTATCATCCATCACAGAGCTGCCGATGATGCGTATTATTCTTTTTTCAATGTACAAAAAAAGAGCCTGCACAAACATAAACTGCAATTCCGCAATAGGGATGCAATAAATTTTGTACAGGCTCTTTATTGGCCTATATTCAATTTTTAATGTAATCGCGTAAGTTTTTATATACTCTTCGAGGTTATGCCTCGATTCGCACAGAATGTCACTATTTTTTTTGCATTATATTAGCCCAAAATATTTATCAAAGAACGCTTGCAATTTTGCAATAATTCCATCCTTTTTGGCCGCTCGGTTGCCGCCGCCAAAGCGCGAGACCGGCGGCAGGATGCGGTCAACATCTGTGCCGGTAGTCTTTAATATACCGTCACGGAAAGAGTTGTCCACAAACTTGCGCGTTTCATCCGGCTTGAGCTTTTCCTCCGCGATAAGTGTATCAAGGTCGGTTTTCTTTTGCTCGGTGACGAACTTTATCCAGTCGTCATCTACCTTGGTGGCCGTATTGACGGTTGCGATAAAGTTTTCAATCAGGTCTTTCTTGCTGCGCAGCTGCATACTGGAATCCACCGCCTTGCGGATGTCAACAAGGATTTCTTTATTCTCGCAGTTGCTATCGTGATACTTGGCAACCAGCATAAGGATATAGTCAATATTGATTTCCACCTGACGGATAAGCTCCATCTCGAAAACTATATCGTCATTGATAACTTCCTTATCTGATTTTGGAGGTCGCATTTCATGATAAAGGTCAAGATAGCGGCTTTGGTAGTCCTGCATATCGCGCGGGGCAAGCAGCTCATTGCCCGCGAAATCGTCAAACGAGGTAAGGATATTCCGCATTCGCAGAATTGCGCCAAACAGTGCGATGAAGTCTTTTTTATTTTGCTCCCCGACAATGGGCTGACCCAGCGGGAATTTATCTTGCAGTTTGGCAATCAGGTCTTCGTAGCCGTCGTGGTGTTTGCCGTCCTCGTCATAGCCCTCATAATAGGCTTTATAGTTTTTCAGCAGAACGACACTTCCGGCTTCGCGGTCTCCGAATAGCGCTAAAGCGTCATTGGTTTCCTTTTCCAGATTGCGGAAGCAGACAATGTTGCCGTATGTCTTTACGGAGTTCAGGATACGGTTCGTGCGCGAGAACGCCTGTATCAAGCCGTGCATGACGAGGTTTTTATCCACCCAGAGCGTATTTAGCGTGGTAGCGTCAAAGCCCGTCAGGAACATATTTACGACAATCAGGATGTCAACCTCGCGGTTTTTCATGCGCAGGGAAAGGTCTTTATAATAGTTCTGGAATCTGTCGGCCGAGGTGTCATAATGCGTCTTAAAAAGTGCATTATAATCCTTGATTGCAGATTCCAAAAAGTCACGCGAGCTTGCATCAAGCTGGCTGGTATCATCGGAATTTTCCTCGCCCAGCATGCCGTTTGCATCTTCTACGTCCTCGTTGGGGGCGTAGCTGAAAATCGTTGCCACGCGCAGACGCTTTGCTTCGGGCAAGTCCTGCATCTGGCGCTTAAATTCCAGATAATACGCCTTTGCCATTGCAATCGAGCTGACCGCAAAGATGGAGTTAAAGCCCGACAGGCGCACGCTGTCCTTGACCTCTGCAACCTGCCCGCGTGTTTTATCGGTGGCTACTGCTTCAATGTTGCGCAGCGCACGGAAAGAATACGTCTTACCGTTGCGTTTTGTTTTCTGGTCAAAATGCTCTAAGATGTATTTGACGATTTCCTTTACGCGGCGCGGGTCGGCAAGTGCCTTTTCGGTGTCGATGGCCTTAACCTGCTTATCGCCGATGCCTGCTTTGCGGTTGACCGTATCCACATAGTCGATACGGAACGGCAGAACGTTGTTATCGTTGATAGCGTCAACAATCGTATAGGTATGCAGCGGCAAGACTTTTTTGCCGTTTGCATCCGGTTCACCGCCAAACGCCTGCGGGGTGGTTTTCAGCGTGGGCTTGCCGCGCGTGCTGGCATTGGCCGCAAAAATCGGCGTACCTGTAAAGCCAAAGAGGTGATAGTTCTTAAAATATTTTGTGATGTCCTCGTGCATATCGCCAAACTGGCTGCGATGGCACTCGTCAAAAATCAAGACAACGTGCTTTTGGAAAATCTCATGTCCCTTATTGCGGGAGACAAACAGCGCCAGCTTTTGAATCGTTGTGATGATGATTTTATAAGTATGCGGGTTGCCCTTGGCGTCCCGGTCTTCCAGCTGGCGTTGCAGCACCTGCGTGGAGGTGTTGCCGTTGGCCGCTCCTTTTTCAAAGCGGTCATATTCTTTCATGGTCTGGTAGTCCAAATCCTTGCGGTCTACCACGAACAGAACCTTATCAATATAGGGGAGATTGGACGCCAGCTGCGCCGTTTTGAAGGAGGTCAGCGTTTTGCCGCTGCCTGTTGTGTGCCAGATGTACCCGCCTGCCGCCAGCGTTCCCGTCTGCTTGTAATTGGTCGAAACCTCAATGCGGGACAAAATACGCTCGGTCGCCGCAATCTGGTACGGACGCATCACCAGCAGCAGGTCTTCGGACGTAAAGACGCAATACTTCGTCAGGATGTTCAGCAGCGTATGGCGGGCAAAGAACGTGCGGGTAAAGTCCACCAAGTCAGGAATGACGCGATTTTTCCCATCCGCCCAAAAGGATGTAAATTCAAAGCTGTTGCTTGTCTTTTTGCCGCTCTTTCGGGTCGTTCCGGCGCTTTCTTTAATGTGGCTGTCGCGGGTCGTATTGGAGTAGTATTTCGTGTTCGTGCCGTTGGAGATAACGAAAATCTGCACATACTCATACAGTCCGCTGCCCGCCCAAAAGCTGTCCCGCTGGTAACGGTTGATTTGGTTGAATGCCTCCTTGATGGGCACACCGCGCCGTTTCAATTCCACATGAACCAACGGCAGACCGTTTACCAGAATCGTGACATCATAGCGGTTATCATAGTTGCCGCCGTTCTCCACATATTGGTTGATAACCTGCAAACGGTTGTTGTGGATGTTCTTTTTGTCGATCAGTGTGATATTTTTGGAACTGCCATCATCCCGGTGCAGCACCTGCACATTATCTTCCTGAATCTTCCGGGTCTTTTCGGGAATATGCTCGTTGGGGTTGGCAATCACATCGCTAAAAAACTGCCGCCACTCCGTATCGGAAAACTGGTAGTGGTTCAGCTCTTCCAACTGACTGCGGAGGTTGGTAATCAGTTCATCCTCGGTATGCAGCGGCAGATAGGTATAGCCCTGCTCGCACAACAGCCGGATAAACTCTTTTTCCAGTTCCGCTTCGCTCTGGTAGCTGTCAGAGCGCACCTTGGAGGGTTCATAGGCAGCAACAACGGTATCTTCATTGGTAGCCGCAACGATATTGAAAAAGGACATTTTCACACCCGCCTTTTACTCATACAAACCTGCTTCTTCTCGTTCCACTCGAATATCTCGCAGTTTTCTTCCCTGATAAAGCCAATGCACCGGCCCTTGTAGCGGATAGGTCGTCTGCATGATTTTTTGAGCCAACGCAGAAAGCGAGTAGGTCTTACCCTGATACTCAATTTGCCTATCATCTTTTACAACGGCTACAACCTCAGGATGATTTTGCAGCACGATCTCTGCCCCCATCGGAATACCGCATTTAATAAATGAGAACGGGGCTTTGCGTTCTTTTGCTTCTTCCTGAATTTCAGCCGCAACTTCTTCGTCTGCAATCTCATGGCCTTCCGGGGTAAGGCGCTGCAGTTTGTCCATTGTGCCGCTTAATTTTGCAATGCTCTCCAAAAGCGCATAAGCATCCTCTTTTGTCATTGCATAAAACTCTTTTGTTCTTGTCTTGCCATCGAACGTATCAATAGCGCGCAAATCAGGATTCAAACGGTCAATCAGGCTATGCAGTTCTTTATCTTGTAGCGGAGTCGAAACATCATAAGTAGCATATACCCGAAACGCAAACGGGATACATTCGCTCCGATTTAACTGTTTCAGTCGATTCTCAATATTGGTCGCATAGCCGATTTTTACATAATCCGGGAAAGAGGGATTTGTCAGAATATAAATTACACCAGCCTTTTTTGCTGCACTCACGTTGCAGCCACCTCCTTAAACGTCAACAATTTATCTCGGTAATATTCATACTGCTTTTGTCTTGCTTCAATCTCTGCGGGCAGGCCGCTGGTCAAATCATTGCAGATAGCATCAAAACGGTCAAGAATATCCACAATATATTTTTGCCGTTCCTGACTCGGAAGCGGAATTTCGATTCGGTTCAAATTCTTCTGGTTCAATTTAGGCTGTGCACCGCCAGAAATATACGGAGCCAGATCAATCGAGTTCAAATAAAACTCTACAAACCGTCTGGTTTCGTAGCAATCAAACTTCAAAACGTGCGCATGATTATTGACCCAGTTTTTCCCCGAAATTGAAAACGCAATCGGCGTACTTCTTGCCAAAAGATTTGCGCCATCTTCTGACACAAGCAGGTAATCCCCGTTAAAGATATAATCCTTTACATAATCCACGATGCCAGAAGCCCCATAATACGGGTACTCTCCCGCTTCACGTTTACCACTTGTGACAGGTTTACGCATACTGTCGCAATTTTCAGCAATATCTTCAAGCGTAACAACCGCATAGCCAAACACATACTGCACGAGCTTAATCAGTGCTCTGCTCTGCTCAAAATTGTGTTGCCAGTTTCTGCAAATGTC
>OHTF01000563.1_pt1 | contig 14659 bp, 16 predicted proteins | sample 1578811 | NCBI WGS metagenome assembly OHTF01 (sample SAMEA3879571, study PRJEB24766) | human gut metagenome | biome: human-associated habitat; feature: feces | place: USA | collected 1985/1987
GGTTATCAATATTTTTAAATATTTTGGAATTTTCTCCAACATTCTTGTAATCTTCCACAATATGTAAAGTTTTATCATTTATGTTTCCACTTCTTATGAAGTAGTCATCATTTTCTCTATAAAATAATGTATAATAATTAGCTTCTTTATCTTTAAATTTTAAATCGAAAACATTATATATTGATGATGATATAATATATCCTTCTATGAATTCATTTTCAAATTCATAATATTTAAATTTATTATATGTAGTTAAGAAAAATAAAAGTATAATAAGGATAAATATAACCAAAAGTATTTTTATTAATTTTTTAAACTTTTTAACTGTTTTGCTATTTATATATTTAATGCTATTATAAACAGCCTCGTCTTTATTTCCAATTAAATCTATTACAGATATATTTAATATTTCACAAACACTTTTTAAAATACTAATGTCAGGAAAACTTTTACCATTTTCCCATTTGCTTATTGCTTGGGGACTTATATTTAGTTTTAATGCTAATTCTTTTCCAGTTAAGCCCATTTCTAATCTTTTTTCTTTTAATATTTTTGATGTTTTGTTTAAATCCATTTTTTTCACCTACTCAAATGATATTATATTTTGACTTATAAAACAATCAACTGTTAGTTAACTTTCGATTTTTAAGTATTAATTAATGCTTACTAAAGTAAATTATGTTAAAATATAATTGTGAATTAATATAAATTTGAGAGGTGGATAAGATGTTAACATTTGATGATTTTAAAAAAGTAGATATGAGAGTAGGTACTATTGTTGACGCTAGCATTAATAGGGGTGCTAGAAAACCTGCTTATAAATTAAAGATTGACTTGGGAGATATGGGAATTAAAAATTCTTCTGCACAGATAACTACTGTTTATAAACCAGAAGATATTATAGGTAAACAAGTGATTTGCGTTGTGAACTTCGAGCCTATTAAAATATCTGAAGTTAAAAGTGAAGTTCTTGTTTTAGGACTTGATACTGATTTAGGAGTAGTACTTCTTACTACTGAAAGAAATGTTACAAATGGTAAAAGAGTATATTAAAAAATAAATTCAAAATAATAAATATTGGTGAGATTATGAAAAAGATTGTTTCTTATGATATTTATACTGGATTAACAGACAAAAAAAATAATAAAGTATTCTCTTTAGATGAGTTTAAAGTTTTTGTGAATAATGTTCTTTCTAAGTATAAAGTTAATTATTTTTTAACAAGTGCAGTAGGTGGATATGTTAAAGAAGATAATTCATATTTAACAGAAGATATTGTTAAAATTAGTTTGTTTTGTGTAGATAAAGATATTATTTTAGATTTTGCTAAACTTATCAAAGATAATCTTAATGAAGAGGTAGTTGTTGTTTATGAGAATATAAATAAGATATATAACGTGTAACTCAAGAGATGTTTCGTGTTAAATTATCTATTTTTTTGATATATTTTTTGTGGAGGCAGATATTATGAATCAAGAAAAAATTGGAAAATTTATTATGAATGCTAGAAAGAATAAGGGTTTAACTCAAAGTGAACTTGCAAGTATTTTAGGGGTTACCGATAGAAGTGTTTCTAATTGGGAAAATGGTAAGTGTATGCCTGATATTTCGCTTTTTAAACCATTATGTGAAGAATTAGGTATAAGTGTAAATGATCTTTTAAATGGCGAAGAGTATACTAGTGGTAGTGGTGTAGATATTTTGAGTTATTCTAATAATTTAATTAATTCTAAAGACAAATTAAATGCAGCATTATTTTTAGTGGTAGGAATAGGTATAATGTTTACTATATATGCTGTTATACCTCCTTATAGAAATTCACTTATTTATATTATTATTTCTTTAATTATTTTGATGTTTGGAATTTCTAAATTTACTAAGTCATTTAAGCATAATAGGGTTATTAATGTATCTTTTGCTTTACTTATTATAGTACTACTTAATCTTTTAGATTTTGTTAATGTTAATTATAATAATGAAGTGCCTAGATTAAGACTAGTGAGTGTGGATGAAATTAGTCAAGTATACTATAGAACACCACTTTTTAGTGCTTATAATTGTAATGGTAAAAATATGCACGTTTCATTAAAAATATCTAAAGATGAAAAGTATTGTTCTAGGGTGAAAGAAAATGAATTTAATGAATATTTAAAATTACTTTCTAATGCTGATAATATATTTTTAGGTAAAAGAGTAAATACAATAAGTGACAGTATGATAGAAGTTACATCAGTAAATAGGGGATATGATAGGTATGAACTTTATAAATCAGTTAGTGATAAAGAAGAGATTAAAAATATAGTTAGTTTACTTAAGAAAGCAAAATATGCAGACTATGTTAATGATATTGGGTATCCTTATTTATTTCAAGTTTCAAATAATGCTAATTTAATAAGTGAATTTAGGCTTAATTATTTGTATACAGAGAAAGGTGAATACGGATTATATTTTGATGAAGAAACGATGAAAGAACTAGTTGATTTATTTAATTAGTTTTTTTTGATATAATTATTTTGAGGTGCTATAGTGAGTAAATATAAAGTATTATGGGAATATATTAAAGGAAATGACAAAGATGAGTATAAACTTAGTTATGAGAGCCTTGAGAATATTTTGGGTTTTAAATTAGATCATTCTTTTTTAATATATAAGAAAGAATTAAATGAATATGGATATAAAGTAAAGAAGATATCTATGAAAGAAAAATATATTATTGTAAAAAGAGGATAGTTATGAATAGATGTGAGTGGTGTAATTTAGATAATGAAAAATATATAGAGTATCACGATAATGAATGGGGTAAACCAAATTTTAATGATGACTATTTATTTGAAATGTTAATTCTAGAATCTTTTCAAGCAGGACTTTCTTGGGAGTGTGTTCTTAATAAAAGAGAAGAGTTTAGAAAAGCATATGATAATTTTGATATAAATAAGGTTATAAATTATGATGAAAAGAAAATTAATGAGTTACTTTCTAATAAGGGTATTATAAGGAATAAACTTAAGATTATTGCAAGTATAAATAATGCTAAAATATTTAGAAATATAGTGAGTGAATTTGGTACTTTTTATGATTATTTGAAAGTGTTTACAGGAGGTAAAATTTATTATGAAGAAGATAGAACTCATTCATTAATTAGTGATAATATTAGTAAAGATTTGTCTAGGCGTGGTATGAAGTTTGTTGGGACTACTATCATATATTCATTCTTGCAAGCAGTGGGCATTATTTATTCACATAGTAAAAATTGCTTTTTATATAAAACGAATGAGTAATTACTTTTTAATTTATTAACTTTGTGGTAGAATATTTATAGAGTAAAAGGGTGATTAATATGAGGTACAATCCTGATATAAAAGTTGGTTTAAGTACAGAGGAAGTAAATAAAAGAGTTAGTGAAAATTTAGTTAACTATAACGATCAGCCACCTACTAAAAGTATTGGTAAGATACTTAGAGATAATTTTTTTACATATTTTAATTTTATTAATACTGTTTTAGCAGTTGCAATTATTTTTGCAGGTATCATTGGTGGAGAATTATTTGAAGCTATTAAAAATTGTACTTTTATGGGTGTAGTTATAATAAATAGTATTATTAGTTCTGGACAAGAGATTATTTCTAAAAAAATTATTGATAAATTAAGTGTACTTGCTTCTTCTAAAATTAAGACTATAAGAAATTCTAAAGAGGTTTTACTTGAACTAGATGAAGTGGTGCTTGATGATATAGTTAAATTAGTACCAGGAGATCAAGTAATATGTGATTCTATAATTAAAGAAGGAATTGTAGAAGTTAATGAATCATTTATTACTGGGGAAGTAGAGCCGGTTATTAAAAAAGAGGGGGATTTAATTCTTTCGGGGAGTTTTATTGTAAGTGGAACTGTTTATGCCCAAATCGAGCATATAGGTAAAGATAATTATATTTCTAAGATTAGTAGTGAAGCTAAATATAATAAGAAAGTTAATTCAGTAATTATGGGTACTTTTGTTAAGATTCTTAAAGTTTTATCTATTGTTATTGTACCAGTTGGAGCTCTTCTATTTTTAAATCAGTTTTATATTACGAATAGTATAAGTGATTCTATATTTAATACAGTAGGCGCTCTTATAGGGATGATACCTGATGGATTACTTCTTTTAACAAGTTCTGTTTTAGCTGTTAGTGTTATTAGACTTGCTAAGTATAAAGTATTAGTGCAGCAACTTTATTGTACAGAAGTTTTGGCGAGAGTTGATGTTATTTGTTTAGATAAAACTGGTACTATTACTGAAGGTAAAATGGAACTTTATGATACTCTTATAGAAAATAATAATATTGATATTTCTTTAGTACTTAATAATTTTTGTAAATCTTTTGATAATGAAAATGAGACGCTAAAAGCAATTAGAGAAAAATATGATGGAAATAAATCTTGGACTGTTAAAAGTAAGTTAGAGTTTTCTTCTTCAAGAAAGTTTTCTGCTGTAGAATATTATGATCATGGTACTTATTATTTAGGTGCGCCTGAGTATCTTTTAAACGATAAGTTTGAAGAGTATGAATGTAAACTTGAAGAATATGCTGATTATAGAGTTCTTGTTCTTGCTCATTCAAATGAAGAAATTAGTGAAATGCCTAGAAATCTAGACTGCATTAGTTTTTTACTAATACAAGATAAAATTAGAAAAGAAGCACCAGAAACTCTTAAATATTTTGAAAAAGAGGGAGTAAAAGTTAAGATAATAAGTGGAGACAATTTTAGAACTGTATTAAGTGTTGCCAAAAGAGCAGGACTTACTGATATTAAGGGAATGGATGCCAGTTTACTTACTGATGAAAATATTAAAGAGATGGTTAACACTTATGATGTTTTTGGAAGAGTGAAACCTGAACAGAAGAAAAAGATTATTGAAACTTTACAAAGTGAAGGACATACTGTTGCGATGACGGGAGATGGAGTAAACGACGTTTTAGCTCTTAAACAAGCTGACTGTTCAATAGCGCTTCCAACTGGTAGTGATGCTGCTAAAAATGTAAGTGAACTAGTACTACTTGATTCTAATTTCTCATCAATGCCTAAAATAGTATGCGAAGGAAGAAGAAGTATTAATAATTTAGAAAGGTCTGCTAGTTTACTTCTTATTAAAACTATATTTACAGCAATACTTGTAGTTATTTGTATGTTTATGAAAAGTGAATATTTCTATTTACCAATACATCTTAGTTTAATTACTACTTGTACAATAAGTATACCTTCATTTATCTTAGCGCTTGAACCTAATAATGAAAGAGTTAAAGGTAATTTTCTTCTTAAAGTTGTTAGTAAAAGTGTACCACCTGCTCTTACAGTAGTTTTTAATGTAATACTTATAACTTTATTTAAAGATCAATTTAATATAGATGCTAATTTAACAAGTACTCTTATTGTAATAATGACAGCCACTACTGGATTTATATTCTTATTTAGATTATGTAAACCATTTAATTTACTTAGAAGTGTTATGGTTACAACTTTAATTGCACTATTTATATATTCACTTATATTCTTATATGACTTCTTTGATTTGTCTCAAATTACATTTAAAACAATACTTTTATATATAGTATTTCTAATTTGTAGTGTACACGTATATGATAGACTTAATAAGTTTATGAGGTATTTAGTTGGTAGAGTTAGTAAAGAAAGTGTATGTTAATTATGCTTTCTTTTTGTTTATGGTTTTAACGTGATATAATATTTAAGAGGTGACTTATGAAGACTTTACTTAAATATTTTTTGTTATTTGTTTTATGTGTAGTATCTATTATAATGCTTACTAATTTTTATGTTATAGTTACTACTAAGAGTGATATTGTTTATGATTATTCTAATTTAAAAGCTGATGCTATTTTAGTACTTGGTGCTGGTATAAATAAAGATAAGCCTAGTTTGATGTTGAAAGAAAGATTAGATGAAGCATATGTACTTTATAAATCTAATGTATCTGATAAAATTATTGTAAGTGGAGATCATTCTCGTGATGGGCACGATGAAGTAAATGTAATGAAAAATTATTTAATCGATTTAGGTGTTAATAGTAGTGATATTTTTATGGACCACGCTGGGTTTTCTACTTACGATAGTGTTTATAGATGTAAAGAGATATTTGAAGTAAAAACTGCTGTTATTGTGACTCAAAAGTATCATCTATATAGGGCACTTTATATAGCAGATAGTTTGGGACTAAATGCGAAAGGTGTGAGCGCTACTAAGAAGATTTACAAAGGGCAAGCTATGAGAGAAATAAGAGAAATTGCCGCAAGAGATAAAGATGTTGTTAAAAGCTTATTTAAAATGAAACCTAAATATTTGGGAGAAGTTATACCGGTTAGTTCTGATGGAAATATAACTAATGATAAGGGTAGTGAAGTGAATTAGATTAGTTTTTCTAATTCTTTTTTATTAAGTTTAGTTTAATTAAATTTATTTTAAATTGTAGTTGACAAACGAACATATGTTATATATAATTGATATTGACAAGTGTAAAAATATTGGGAGGTTTATGTTATGAAAAAGTTATATATTGATTTTGATGGAGTTATTTTAGATACAATAACACTTCTTTATAAATATGCTGATGAAAATGGATATGATAGAAGTGATAACAAATTTTATGAACAATTTGATTATAAGACTATATTAAAAGATGAATATATTTTAAATGATTCAATTAATTGTATTCAGAAACTTATAGATAGTGGAATGTTTGACGTTAATATTTTAACTCATTGTAATTCTATAAGAGAAGGTGCAGATAAAGTTAAGTATATTAGAAAACATTTTAAAGATATTACTGTAATTATCTGTCCTAAAGAGATTAGTAAAACTAAAATGGTTCATACAGAAGGGGCTATTTTGGTAGATGATTATGCTGGAAATTTGAGAGAATGGGAAAAAGAAGGTGGAGTACCTGTTAGATTTTCTCTTAAATTAAATGGTAAAGGATATCCTGCTATTGATAAGCTTGATAAACTTTTAGAAATGTATGGTGAAGTTGAATGCAAATAGAAAGATTAATTTTAGAACCACTATGTAATAATTGTTATATTTTATCTAAGAATGGATTTGCTTTAATAGTAGATCCAAGTTCTGAAGAGGATAAAATAGAAAAATATTTAAAGGATAATAATTTAGAATTACAGTGTATACTTATTACTCATTATCATTTTGACCATATAGGGGCTCTTCCATATTTTCGTGATAAATATAAGGTTAATGTTTATGACTATAAGACTTTGGGTAATGTTAAATGCGCGAATTTTAAGTTCGAGGTAATACCTACTAAAGGTCATTCTAAAGAGAGTGTATCATTTTATTTTAAAGATTCAAATGATATGTTTGTCGGAGATTTTGTTTTTGCTGGAAGTATAGGTAGAATGGATTTAGAAGGTGGCGATGAAGAAGAGATGGCTTATAGTTTGAGATGTTTAAAATCTATGAGTGATGATATTAAACTTTATCCTGGGCACGGAGATGTAACTACACTAAAAAGAGAAAAAGAAGTGAATCCGTACTTATGATAGCAAGTGTTTTAGTTATGTATACTGCAAAATCTTTAGATAGAAATTTCGATTATTTAATCCCAGATAATTTGAAAGGTGAGCTTAAAGTAGGACATAAAGTTTTAGTTCCTTTTGGAAGTCAAATTGTAGAAGGATTTGTAATAGATATTAAAAGTGAAATAGATAGTAGTTATGAATATAAAGAAATAATTGAAATAGTTGAAAAAGAATTTTGTTTAAATGAAGAACTTTTAAATTTGGGAAATATGGTAAGTGAAAAAACTTTATCTACTAAGATGAGTGCTTATCAAGCAATGTTTCCTAAAGCACTTAAAGCTAGAAGTGAAAATGCTGTTGGTATCAAAACGAAGGCTGTCGTTTATGTTAATCCGGATATCAATGTTAATGAATATATTGTTAATAACAGTAAAAACAAAAAAGAAGTCAGTTTATTAACACTTATTGGTAAAAATGAAGTAGATAGAAGTACTATTAACTCTGATTCTCTTAGAAATCTCATTAAAAAAGGTATTGTTCTTGTTAAAAATGTTGAAGTTAAAAGAATGCCTTCATATATTAAGGAAGAAGAAAATAGTGTTGTACTTACACCTGAACAGCAAAAGTGTTATGAAGAAATAAAAAATAGTGATAATGATAAAGTGCTTCTTTATGGAGTTACTGGAAGTGGGAAAACTGAAATTTATATTAAACTAATTAAAGATGCTCTTAAGGAAGGTAAAACTGCTTTAATGCTTGTGCCTGAGATTAGTTTAACTCCACAGATAGTTAATAGATTTTTATCAATTTTTAAAGGCGATGTTGCTGCTTTTCATAGTGCACTTTCAGAAGGTGAAAAGTATGATGAATATAGAAGGATAGCAAGTGGAGAAGTTAAAATAGTTGTAGGTGCTAGAAGTGCTATTTTTTCTCCGCTTAAAAATATTGGTGTTATTATAGTTGATGAGTGTTCCAGTCCATCTTTTAAGCAAGATGTAAATCCTAAATATAATGCAATAGATGTGGCTTTTTGGAGAGGAAAAACTCATAATGCAAAAGTTATAATGGGAAGTGCCACTCCATCTCTTGAGCAATTTGCTAGAGGAATTAAAGGAGTTTATAAACTTGTTAAACTTACTAAAAGAGTTAGTGAAAATTTACCTAAATATATTCTAGTAGATATGAATGAACAAATTAAAAAAAGAAATTTTGTTTTGAGTGATGTACTTAAAGAAAAAATAACTAAAGAAGTAAATAATGGGCATCAAGTTATTATTTTATTAAATAGAAGAGGCTATTCTACATTTTTAAGTTGTTCTTCTTGTGGCTTTGTATGGAAATGTCCTAAGTGTGATATATCTCTTATTTATCATAAGAGCTCGGGTAACTTATCTTGTCATTACTGTGGATATATGACTAAGATGACTAAAATGTGTCCAAGTTGCCATGAAGAAGCAATTAAAGATTTAGGAATGGGAACTGAAAAGTTAGAAGAAATTTTTAATAAAGAATTTCCTTCGTTTAGAACTGTGAGAATGGATTTAGATACTACTAGAAATAAAGGTAGTAATGCTTACTTCGGATATAACTTTCCTTATCATTATCTTTTTTGCTTACAAGAAAAAAATTATTGAAGATTTTAAAAATAATAAATATGATATTTTAATTGGAACTCAGATGATTAGTAAGGGACTAAATTTTAAGAATGTAACTCTTGTAGGTGTTATAAATGCTGATACTTCATTAAATATCCCTGATTTTAGAAGTAGTGAAAGAACATTTGAACTTCTTAGTCAAACTGGAGGAAGAACTGGTAGATATGATCTTGATGGAGAAGTTGTTATTCAAACATATAATACAGATAACTATACATTAAACTGTGTATGCGCTAATGATTATGAAATGTTTTATAATAAAGAAATGCCTATTAGAAAAGTACTTAAGTATCCACCATATTATTATTTAGTATCTCTTAAGATAATTAGTGAAAAATATGAAATTGCTAAAGAAGAAGCAGTTAAGATTAAAAATTATTTATCTATAAATTTAAATGATAGCTTTATCATTCTAGGACCGTCTGTTGCTAGTTTAGTTAAGCTTAAGAATAAGTATTATTTTCAAATAATAATTAAGTATAGAAATGAATTTAATTTATTCGAGACTTTAAAAGTTATTAATGATATGTATACTACTAAGAAAGTACAAGTTGATATTAATATTAATCCATTAAATATGTTATAATATTAATTGCAAGAGGTGATTTGTGTGAAAGATAAAAGAGTAGTTTTTATGGGAACTCCTGATTTTGCAGTCCCTGTTTTAGAAGAACTTATTAAAACGACTAATGTAGTTTTAGTTGTTACTCAGCCTGATAAACCTGTGGGAAGAAGCGGAGAAGTTAAATTTACTCCGATTAAAGAAGTTGCAGTTAAAAATGGTATAGAAGTTTTTCAGCCAATTAAAATTAGAAATGATTATGAGGTAATTTTAAATGCTAACCCAGATATAATTATTACGTGTGCTTATGGACAAATCATTCCTAAAGTACTTCTAGACTTACCTAAATATGGTGCAGTTAATGTACACGCTTCTTTACTTCCTAAGTTAAGAGGAGGAGCGCCACTTCATAAAGCAATAATGATGGGCGAAGAAGAAACCGGAATTACTATTATGTACATGGATGAAAAGATGGATAATGGAGATATTATCAGTCAGGAGAAAACACCAATATTAGATAGTGATAACGTTGGCAAAATTCACGATAGACTAAGTGTGATGGGTGCAAAACTACTAATAAAAACATTACCAAGCATTTTTGAGGGTACTAATGAAAGAATTAAACAAAATGAAGAAGAAGTAACTTATGCTTATAATGTAACTAGAGAAGAAGAAAAGATTGATTTTAATAAAACTGCTAGAGAAGTATTTAATCATATTAGAGGATTATATCCATATCCAGTAGGTTATTCTGTTTTAAATGGAAATGTGATTAAGATACTTGAAAGCAAACTATCACTTAGTACTAAAGGTAATCCTGGAGAAATAACAGATATTAATAATGATGGTATTGTTGTTAGATGTGCTGATAAAAGTGTTGTTATTACTAGAGTTAAACCTAGTGGTAAAAAAGAAATGAGTGCTAAAGACTTTGTTAATGGTCAAGGTAAAGATAAATTATTAAAGGAAGTATTTGAGTAATGAGTGAGAGAAAGAAAGATTTAATTAAATTATCCCTTTATGTGCTTTTCATATTAGTGCTTATTTTAGTAGTTAGATTAAGTTCTAAAAATGAAAAAAATAATCCTACTAATACTATTACTCAAAAGAGTGATGTATTTAAATTTATTGATAACATAGATGATGCTTACATAAGTTCTGTACATATTGTCTTAAGTGGAGATGCAATTCTTTTAGATTACGAAAAGCAAGGAGATACTGTTATAGGGAAAAGAAACTATCATAATGAAATTACTAACTATATTAAAAAGAATGGTGTTTATTATGAATATGTAAATGATGAAATTACAAGATTAGATAATTTTGATGAATTTGTTTATGATAAAACATTTACTGATTTAGATAATATAAAGAGATTATTGGATATTGATACTGCTAATGTAAAGGCACCTTATTCTTATGAGATAAGTGAAGTATTAAATATATATAATGATATTAATAAAACAAATTATTTTGCACCTAATAAAAGCTATGTAGTACTTGATTATAGCCTTACTAATGATACTCTTTCTTTTACGCTTGATTTAACTAGTTTATATAATTTGGTTTATGAAAAAGAAGAGGCTAAAGTTACTTATGAAGTTAAATTTACTAAGACTGATAAAGTTGATACTAGCTGGATAGATGAAAAGTTAATCTAGAAAAATATTGCTAGTTTTGTCGAAATGAATGAAATCTTTTTAAAAATATTTTATATTACTAATAGAGGTGAGATAAAATAGAAAAGATTGATGAAATTTTTAATGATATGATAAATGAATTAACTATTTCAATTTTAGAAACTAAGGAGAAATTTAAATAACTTACTAAGTGTTGTGAGTTATTTATTTTTTTTGGTATTTAACAATATATGACAAAACTATTTCTCTAATTGACAAATCACTTTCTTCATTGTAAAATTATAGTGTAAAAGGGAGTTGTTATAATGGAGGATAAAATATTATTAACAGCGAATGATATTCTAGAAAAAGAGTTTAAGATCGATGCTAGAGGTTATAGACCTCAAGAAGTAGATAAATTTCTAGATATTATAATTAAAGACTATACTGAATATGAAAAGATAATCAGTAGGTACAATGCTGAACTTACTCAGATGGTTAATGAGAATTCTAGACTTAAGAGTGAACTTAGAAATCTTAAGAGTACGCTTAGTGTTGCTGAAAATAGTCGTGGAGTTACCAATGTTGATATTCTAAGAAGACTTGGGGAACTTGAAAAAATAGTATATGGAGAAGAGTAAATATCTTAGGTAAACGCTGCATATAATTATGTAGAGGAAAGTCCATACTCGCATAGTCTGAGATGACTATAGTGTTTCGTGCTAGAGGAAAAAATAACTCTAGGTAGATTATTCTAACGGCGATGAAAAAGGAAAGATCTTTCTTGATTAGTCATAAAGTGCCATAGTGACGATGCGTTTTAGGAATAAAACGAGTGGAACGCGGTAAACCCCACGAGCGAGAAACCCAAATTTGGTAGGGGAGTCCTCATAAATGAAATGAAAAGAGTGAGGGAGTGAAAGCTAGATAAATGTTTACCACCCGTAAGGGTACAGAAAATGGCTTATTAGATATTTATATAAATAAAAAGGAGTATTTATGAAAGATATAGGGACTAAATTCCAAGAAAAAAGAGAAGAAATTGGAATTAAGTTAGAGGAAGCTGCTAAGGATTTAGATATCACAGTAGCGCAACTTGAGAATTTAGAAGATGGTAATGTTAATGCGTTTAAAGATATTTTTTTTCTAAAAGAACTCATAAAAAAATATGTAACATATCTTAATTTAGATGAGAATGAAATAATGGAAGACTTTAATGACTTTGTATTTGATTTTACATCTAGAATACCTGTTGAAGAAATTGAAGAAAAGGTTAAAGAAATAGTTTCTCAAAATGAAAAGGAAACTAGAAAGAAAATTAGTTCACCTTACACTAGAAAAAAAGTAAGAAAAGCAAAAATGAAACCTGTTTACTTTTTTAGTGTTATTACTGTTATTTTGGTTTGTGTGACTTTTATTCTTTTGAACATATTTTTAAATAAACAAAGAGAATTTAATTATATAGGAAGTGAAATTTATGAATTTACCAAATAAAATTACTATTACTAGAATTGTATTATCTATAATTTGTATAGTACTCCTTATAGTGCCACTTCAAAAGTTTGGTATTGATTTACCACCAGTTGAGGTTACTGCAGCTATAAGAGTGCCAGTTAAATACATTATTTGTGGATGTTTATTTTTACTAGCTTCTGTTACCGATTTTATTGATGGGCATATTGCTAGAAAATATAATTTAGTTACAGATTTTGGTAAGGTAATGGATGCAGTTGCAGATAAGATACTTGTTAATGGAGTGTTAATTGCCCTTGCGTGTAATGGATTTATTAGTGTAATTATTCCTGTTGTAATTGTTTCAAGAGATATATTTGTTGATTCAATTAAGATGGTAGTTGGTAATAAGGTTGGAGCGGTTGGAGCTTCTAAAACTGGTAAAATTAAAACTGTATTTATGATGACAGGTGTAACACTTATGCTTTTCTATAATTTACCATTTGAAATATGGGGACTTAAAGTAGCAGATTTACTAATTATGATAGCAACTGTATTATCTGTAGTTAGTGGAGTAGAGTACTACGTAAATAATAAAAAATATATTTTAGAGAACTAATTTAAGTTCTTTTTTTCTTTGCTTCTTTTTATATTGACATATTTTAAAACTTTGATAAAATAAAATTATGTTACAAAAATTGTCCTTAAATTAAAAATATTTGTTCTTGAAAACATCTGTTTGAGAAAAGTGTTGACAAATAAGAATAAATGTTTTAAAATGTATATAGAACGTAGGAGGAAAACAAATGGCAAAGACAAATAAAATCGGGGAAAAGGATAAAACATTAGAGCAAGTTTTACTTGATATTGAGAAACAATTTGGTAAAGGTGCAATAATGAAATTAGGAGAAGATGGAGTTAAAGATATAGATGTTGTTTCATCTGGTAGTTTAGCTCTTGATATTGCACTTGGTGTAGGAGGTTACCCTAAGGGAAGAATTATAGAAATATATGGACCTGAATCTAGTGGTAAAACTACTTTTGCATTACACGCTATTGCGGAGGTTCAAAAAACTGGAGGAAGAGCAGCGTTTATAGATGCAGAACACGCACTTGATCCTGTTTATGCTAGAAATTTAGGAGTTAATATAAATGAGCTTTTACTTAGCCAACCTGATACAGGAGAACAAGCTCTAGAAATATGTGAAGCTCTTGTTAGAAGTGAAGCAATGAGTATTATAGTTATAGACTCGGTAGCGGCTCTTGTACCACAAGCTGAAATTGAAGGAGAAATGGGCGATTCACACGTTGGTTTACAAGCTAGATTAATGAGTCAAGCATTAAGAAAATTATCTGGTGCTATTAATAAAACTAATACAATTTGTATATTTATCAACCAATTAAGAGAAAAAGTTGGGGTTATGTTTGGTAATCCAGAAACAACTCCCGGAGGAAGAGCACTTAAATTCTATTCATCTATTAGACTTGATGTAAGAAGAGCTGAACAAATTAAACAAGGTACTGATGTTGTTGGTAATAGAACTGTTGTTAAAGTTGTTAAAAATAAAGTAGCTCCACCATTTAAAACTGCTGAAGTTGAAATTATGTATGGAGAAGGTGTTAGTAAAGAAGGAGAAATTATTGATATTGCCTCAAATCTAAATATCATTGAAAAAAGTGGTGCTTGGTATTCTTATAATGGAGAAAAAATTGGCCAAGGTAAAGAGAATGTTAAGTTATTGTTAAAGGAAAATAAAGAATTATTTGATGAAATTAATGAAAAAGTAAGAAGTCATTATAATTTTAATAAAGAAAATAAAGAAGAATAAAAATACTTAGAATACT
>OHTF01000565.1_pt1 | contig 14619 bp, 15 predicted proteins | sample 1578811 | NCBI WGS metagenome assembly OHTF01 (sample SAMEA3879571, study PRJEB24766) | human gut metagenome | biome: human-associated habitat; feature: feces | place: USA | collected 1985/1987
AGATCTCCAAAAACACCGTACTCCGCTCCGTCTGCGGCGCGTACATCTTCTTCTTCCGCGGCACGCCGCTTCTGGTTCAGCTTATGCTTATCTACTTTGCTACGCCGCAGCTTACGGGCTACACCATCAGCGCGCTGGAAGCAGGCGTGCTTTCCTTCGGGCTTAACTCCGCCGCCTATATCTCCGAAGCGCTGCGCGGCGGCATCCTTTCCGTAGACCGCGGCCAGTGGGAAGCATCCATGTCGCTGGGCGTGCCTACCCACCGCTTTATTCTTGACGTTATTCTGCCGCAGGCAATTAAAAACGCACTGCCCTCGCTCGTTAACGAAAGCATTATGCTTTTGAAGGATTCCAGCCTTGTTTCCGTTATCGGCGTGGCCGATACCCTGCGCTGGGCGGATTTAATTCAGGCTAAAACCTTCCGTGCGTTTGAAGCCTTTATTGTGGCCGCCGCAGTTTATTATGTGCTGGTAATGCTGCTCAACCTTTTGGGCGCATACCTTGAAAGGAAGGTGCGCGTAAGTGATTAAAGTTGAACATCTTGCCAAAAGCTTCGGCACGCTGCAAGTTTTAAAAGATATTTCGCTCAGCATTAATAAAGGCGAGGTTGTAACCATTATCGGCCCTTCGGGCAGCGGCAAATCGACGCTTCTGCGATGCTTAAATCTGCTTGAACGCCCCGACAGCGGCAAAATTATTTTTGACGGCACCGATATTTTAAGCGGCAAAGTTAAAATTGAAAGCATCCGCAAAAATGCGTGCATGGTTTTTCAGCATTTTAATTTGTTTGCCAACATGACGGCGCTGCAAAACGTGGCTTACGCGCCGCGCGTTGTTAACGGGCTGAGCCGTGCCGACGCAGAAGCAAAAGCGCAGAAACTGCTGGAAAAAGTAGGCCTTGGCGATAAATCGGGCCAGTACCCCAGCCGTCTTTCCGGCGGGCAGAAACAGCGCGTTGCCATTGCCCGCGCCATGGCCATGGAACCGGAAGTGCTGCTTTTGGACGAACCTACCTCCGCGCTCGACCCGGAAATGGTAAAAGAAGTGCTTGACGTTATTAAAGGGCTTGCCAACACCGGCATTACCATGGTGCTGGTAACGCACGAAATGGGCTTTGCCCGCGATGTTTCGGATGTTATTCATTTTATGGACGAAGGCTATTTAATTGAAAGCGCGCCGCCGCAGGAATTTTTTGCGAACCCCAAAACAGAACGCGCGCGTAAATTTTTATCCACCATTTTATCGTGAGGCAGCTTATGAAAATTTTAATTATCAACCCCGATTACGGCATGACGCAGGAAGAAATGGCTCTGCGCTGCCGCATTCTGGAAGAATACACGGCGCCCGATACACAGCTTGCCATGGTGTGCCCGCAAAGCTCCGGGGTGGAGCTTAACTCTGCCCTTGATGTTGTGCTTGCCGCACCCGAAATTGTGCAGCTTGCAGCAGACGGGCAGAACGCCGGTTTTGACGCCGTTGTTTTGTACTGCTTCAGCGACCCCGTTATCGATGCCTGCCGCGAAGCATTGCGCATTCCCGTTATCGGCGGGGCGCAGGCATCCTGCCTGGCAGCGCTTAACGTATGCCGCAGCTTTGGCGTAATACTGGCAGACGAAGCACGCCTGCCGGAGAAAAAACGCTTTTTGCGCACGCTTGGCGTTGACCCTTCGTGCATAGCGCAGATTGCCGCTGCCGATATGCGCGGCGTTGACCCGTGGCAGAACCGCGAGCTTGCATTGGCGCGCTTGGCAGAATGTGGGCAGCAAATGGTTGCCGACGGCTCAGAAGCAATCGTACTGGGCTGCCTGTCGTTTTTAGGTTTGGCACAGCCGCTGGCAGAAGTGCTGGGCGTGCCCGTCATCGACCCCGCCGTCGCCGCCGTATGCACCGCCGAAAGCATTGTGCGCCAGCACCTTTTTACCAGTAAAGTAAGCTACCCGCTGCTGTGCAGCAAAGCACGGGAGATTATAAGGGAAATTTAAAACCTTAAATTAAAACCACATAAACAGCAAAAACCCCGCGGTAAAAACCACGGGGTTTTGTTGTAAGGGGAAGTTCTATGAAAAGTTTGAAAGGATGTATTTTAGCTGAAGTTCAGCTAAATGTCATTACATCATGCCGGGCATGCCGCCGCCCATAGGCATTGCCGGTGCTGCTGCTTCTTTGGCAGGTTTGTCGGCAACGATGGATTCGGTAGTAAGAATCATAGCGGCAATGCTTGCTGCATTTTGCAGTGCGCTTCTGGTAACTTTGGTCGGGTCAACGATACCAGCTTCAATCATGTCAACATATTCTTCGGTAAGAGCGTTGAAGCCAAAGCCTTTGCGGCTGCGTTTAATGGTATCTACAATAACTGCGCCTTCAAGGCCTGCGTTGTAAGCGATTTGACGGACAGGTTCTTCGATAGCGCGTTTAACAATTTCCACGCCGGTTTTTTCGTCGCCGGTTGCTTTAATGCGGTTCAGCGCGGGCTGTACTTGCAGAAGTGCGGTGCCGCCGCCTGCAACAATACCTTCGGCAACTGCTGCGCGGGTTGCGTTAAGAGCGTCTTCAATACGCAGTTTTTTATCTTTCAGTTCAACTTCGGTTGCAGCGCCAACTTTAATTACTGCTACGCCGCCGGCAAGTTTGGCAAGGCGTTCCTGAAGTTTTTCTCTGTCGAATTCAGAAGTGGTTTCCGGAATCTGGGCACGGATTTGTGCAACACGTGCTGCGATTTCTTCTTTGCTGCCGCCGCCGTCAACAATGGTGGTAAGTTCTTTGGTTACGCGAACCTGGCCTGCGCTGCCGAGGTCTTCCAGGGTTGCGCTGTCGAGTTTGCGGCCAACTTCTTCACTGATAACGGTTGCGCCGGTGAGGATTGCAATATCCTGCAGCATAGCTTTGCGGCGGTCGCCGAAGCCTGGAGCTTTAACGGCAACTGCTTTAAAGGTGCCGCGCAATTTATTTACAACGAGGGTTGCCAGTGCTTCGCCTTCAACATCTTCAGCGATGATGAGGAGTTCACGGCCGCCTTGTACAACTTTTTCAAGTACAGGCATAATGTCCTGAATTACATTGATTTTGCGGTCGGTAATAAGTACCAGCGGGTTGCTGAGAACAGCTTCCATTTTATCGGTATCGGTTACCATGTACGGGCTGATGTAGCCGCGGTCAAACTGCATGCCTTCAACGGTTTCAAGGCAAGTTTCCATGGTTTTGGATTCTTCAACGGTAATAACGCCGTCGTCGCCAACTTTTTCCATAGCGTCAGCAATCAGATTGCCGATTTCTTCATCAGCTGCAGAAATGGAAGCTACCTGAGCTTTTGCTTCTTTGGTTTCTACTTTTTTGCTGATTGCTTTAAGTTCGTCAACCAGAACGTTTACTGCGTTCTGAATGCCTTTTTTAAGAATCATCGGGTTTGCACCGGCAGCTACGTTGCGCAGGCCTTCATGTACCATAGCCTGTGCCAGAACGGTTGCGGTGGTGGTGCCGTCGCCTGCTACGTCGTTGGTTTTGGTTGCAACTTCTTTAACAAGCTGTGCGCCCATGTTTTCAAACGGGTCTTCCAGTTCAATATCGCGGGCAATGGTTACACCGTCGTTGGTAATGGTCGGTGCGCCGAATTTTTTCTCCAACACAACGTTGCGGCCTTTAGGCCCAAGGGTTACTTTTACGGCATTAGCCAGTGCGTCAACGCCGCGTTCAAGGCTGCGGCGAGCTTCTTCGTTGAATTTTATTTCTTTAGCCATTTAAAATGCACTCCTTTAAATTCTTTATCAATTACAGTACGGCAAGTACGTCGCGTTCGCTCAAAATCAAATATTTTGCAAAAACAACTTCTTCGCCAACTTTAACTTCCGGAGCAACGCGGGTGCCGTTATCAAGCACGCGGCCTGCGCCGACAGCAATTACTTTGCCGGTCTGCGGGCGTTCTTTGGAAGCAGTATCGGGAAGGTAAATACCGCTGGCAGTTTTTTCTTCTTTAGTAGTAATTTCTACAACAATGTGGTCTGCTAATGGTTTCAACATTTGTAATTCCCCTTTCAATATAGTTACGTTAGTATTAATTTCGTTTTATCTTGTTAGCACTCACTTTCTTCGAGTGCTAACTACAATTATTATTATATCCGTTATTTGTAAAAATGCAAGTACCTTTTTTGACAAAATAGTGAAAAAAAGAGGTAAAAAGTTTTTTAACCGCCTTTATAAACCAAAACGGAGCATAACTTTTGATTATGCCCCGTTAATTGTTTTATTTTATTTTCACATCAATAAAGTATGTGCTTTTTGCTGCCAGTCCTCCGTGCTGCTGCCGCTGCCCTGTGCAAAATCGGGCTTGCCGCCGCCGCGCCCGTTAAAAATTTCGTTTGCTTTTTTGCAGTATTCGCGGCAGTCGGCGTTAACGCCGTCCGAATGGCCAAACATGTAGTTTACCCTGCCGCCTGCCTCGTAAACTATGCCTACCAGCAGGTTTTCCATGGCAGTAACCTTTTGCAGCAGCAGTTTGGCTTCCGCCGCGCCGGTATCTTCAGGTGTTACCACAACAAAACGGCTGCCGTCCGGCAATACGCGCCGTGCTTAAAAACTGCGGCAGCTGCGCGTCATAAAGCGCCATGGTTTTTTCTTTAAGGCGTGCGTTAAGTTCGGTAATTTCGCCTTTTAAACGCTGCACTGCGTCAGGGACCTGCTCCGTTTTAACCGAAAGCATCTGCCCTGTTTTTCGCAGCGCGGCATTTTTACGGCGTGCATCCTCCAGCGCCCAGCGCCCGCACAAAAAGCTTATGCGCTGCCCCTGTTTATGTTTTTCCGCGCTTATAATGCGGATGCTGCCCACCGCGCCCGTTCTGTTTGGGTGCGTGCCACAGCAGGTGCAGATATCGCCGCCTTCCACGCTTACCAAACGCAGCGTACCCGTAAGCCTGGTGTTCTTTTTGCGCATGGTGTAGTTATCTAAAGCGGTATGCGGAACATAGCTTACGCTGATGGGCTTATCCAGCCAGATTTCACGGTTGGCAAAATCCTCCGTCTGCGCCAGCTCATCCGGCGTCAGTTCTTTGTCGAGGTCAATCGTTACCAGCCCTTCGCTCATATGAAAGCCGATATTGTTTGCGCCAAACAGCTTCCACGCCGCGTAAGACAAAATATGTTCGCCGCAGTGCTGCTGCATATGGTCAAGGCGCACCACGCAGTCAACCACGGCTTTAACTGTGCTGCCAACGGCAAGCGGCTTATCGCAAAAGTGCAGAATGCGTCCGCCTTCTTCCGCCACGTGCGTAACAACAGCTTCGCCCAGCTTGCCGCGGTCGCTGAGCTGCCCGCCCCCTTCCGGGAAGAACACCGTTTTGTCAAGCTCAACGGCAAAACCGTTTTTGCAGGGTTCGCAGGCGGTAACCACAGCCTCACATTCCCATAAATAAGCGTTGTTTTCAAATAATTTTTCTGTCATTTTAAACCCCTCACTTGTAAAACAATCTATGCTTATATTATAATTACTCTTGTAAAAATAGCAAAGGAGTAATTTCATGTTTAAATATATTTTCTTCGATTTGGACGGTACTCTCACCGATTCTGCCGAAGGCATAACCAAATGCGTGCAGTACGCACTTGAATCGCGCGGCATTAAGGTGCCGGATTTAAACACCCTGCGCCCCTTTATTGGTCCGCCCTTAATTGAAAGTTTTATGAAATTTTACGGCATGACGGAAGAAGAAGCCCGTTTATGCACCGCCAAATACCGCGAACGTTTTAAAGATACCGGCATTTACGAAAACAAAGTGTACCCCGGCGTGCCGGAAATGCTTGCCGAGCTGCAAAAAAACGGCTTTACGCTGGCCGTTGCCACCAGCAAGCCCGTGGAATTTGCCCGCCGCGTAACTGATTATTTTAATTTAACCCAATACTTTACTTATATTACCGGGCCGGATTTTAACGGCTCGCTGCCCACCAAGGCCGATGTTATTGCCGATGCCCTGAAACACTTTGGGCTGGCATGCGCTGCCAAAGCGCAGGCGCTGATGATAGGCGACCGCAGCCAGGATATTACCGGCGCTAAAAAATGCGGCCTTAAAACCATTGGCGTGCGTTACGGCTATGCCGCGCCCGGCGAACTTGAAGAAGCAGGCGCCGATTTTATCTGCACTGCGCCGCAGGATGTTGTAAAACTTATCTGCGGGCAAAACAAACTTGCATAACGCAGCTTAACGTTGTATAATAAAAGCACGAAAGTACCTATGCTTGGCGGTGTCGGTCTTTCCCTATCTAAATTTTGAATTCGAGAGAAAGCCGTTTAACCGCGCGTTAAGCGGTTTTTTTCGTTACATTATTTATGACGAAAAATGGATACTATTAACATAGCAAACATTATCATCAAAGACAATGCTTCGTATGTGGTCATAGCACCACCCCCACCCATTCAAGAGTGGAAAAACCGACTGCATAGGTACTTTATCGTGCTTGTATATTTTAACAGGCTAATATCAAAAAAGCAATATAAACGCACAAAACCCGTCCATAAAAATGGACGGGTTTTATTTTTCGTTCTAACTTAATTATTTAATTAAATCCATGCCAATTTGCAGAGCCTTGCGGTTTTTGTCCTCGGTGCCTTTCGGTACGCGGTTCAAAACTGCTTTTTCAAGGCTTTCTGCGCTCACAACGCCGGTTAATTTAACCAGTGCGCCAAGGGCAACAATGTTGGCAAACAAAATTTTGCCAAGCCCTTCGCGTGCGCTGTGAGTAATCGGCAGTTCGTAAACTTTGCCGCCAAAATCGGGCACTTCGCTTACAAACAGGCTGTCGGTAATCATTACGCTGTCTTTGGTAAGGTCATGAGAATATTTATTGGCAGCTTCCTGGCTCATGGCAAGCAGCAAATCGGGTTTGGTAACCTTCGGGAAGTGAATGGCGTCCTCGGAAATAATAACTTCCGATTTAGAGGAGCCGCCGCGTGCTTCCGGGCCGTAGGACTGCGACTGGATAGCAAGCTTGCCGTCCAAAAGTGCTGCTTCGGCTAAGATAATGCCGGCAAGGATAAGGCCCTGGCCGCCGGTGCCGGATAAACGTAATTCATGTTTCATATTATTTACCTCCCTGCGCCATGGCAATAAGTTCATCATAGGCTTCGGTGTATTCTTTTCTGCCTTCTACCTGATACAACACGCCAATCGGGAATTTGCCCTCGCGTTTTTCTTCCGGCAGTTTATCCCAGGCTGCAACCGGAACGGCGTGGTCGCGCTGCCACATCATCATTTCGGCAGGGCCGCCCATTTTGTTCTGGCGTCCGAAGGAAATCGGGCAGGCAGATACTGCTTCGATAAGGCTGAAACCTTTATGCTGAATGCCTTTAACGATAAGGTCGCTCAGCATCTGCGCATGGAAGGTTGTGCAGCGTGCAACAAAGGTTGCGCCTGCTGCTTTGGCAAGCTCGGCAAGGTTAAAATCAGGTTCAATCATGCCGTAAGGTGCGGTGGTTGCCTTGCTGTGATACGGAGTCATCGGCGAATACTGGCCGCCGGTCATGCCGTAAATGCTGTTGTTGTAAACAACAACGGTAAGGTCGATATTGCGGCGGCACGCATGAATGAAGTGGTTGCCGCCGATAGCGGTAGCGTCGCCGTCACCGGTAAGAACAATAACATTCAGTTTCGGCTCTGCCAGTTTAACGCCGGTTGCAACCGGAATAGCACGGCCGTGAGCGGAATGAACGGTATTAAAATCAAGATAGCCGGAAGCACGGCTGGAGCAGCCGATACCGGAAATTACAGCCACATCGTCTTTGGAAAGATCGAGTTTGGCAATAGCTTTAACAACGCTGCCGGTAACAACGCCATTGCCGCAGCCGGGGCACCAGATATGCGGCAAACGGCCCGGACGGAAATATTTATTGATCATTTCTTCCATATTCATAAATATAGTCTCCTTTCCTTACAGGGCCGCCATAGCTTTTTTAACTTCTTCCAAAAGCTGGGCCGGAGTTGCAGGTTCGTTATCATATTTTGCGTACAGGCTTACAGGTACTTTGCCGTTAACGGCACGTTCAACTTCGTGAACATACTGGCCACAGTTCAGCTCATGCACCAAAATGCCTTTTACCCTGCCGGCCAGTTCCTTCATCTGCGCTTCGGCAAACGGCCAGATGGTAACCGGGCGCACAAGGCCAACCTTAAGGCCTTCCGCACGGGCCATGTCAACCGTTTCGTAAGCGGTACGGGCTGCGCCGCCAAAGGCTACAACGGCAAAATCGGCATCTTCCATACGGTAGTTTTCAACTTGTACGATATCGTCAAGGTTGTTTTCAAGTTTAGCGCGCTGACGGTTGGCAGCAGCAAGAGTAGCTGCCGGGGTGCCTTTCGGGAAACCGGTTTCGTCATGAACAAGGCCGGTTACATGCCAGCGGTAGCCGCTGCCGAAAGCGGGCATTGCCGGAACAAGGCTTTCGTCCGTGGCATAAGCCTTAAAGTCCTCCGGTGCGCAGTCCGGCTGTTTGCGTTCTGCCTGCGGAAAATCGCTGTAATCATCAGGCAGTTCAATTTTTTCGCGCATATGGCCGATAACTTCATCCATCAAAAGAATTACCGGCACACGGTATTTTTCGCTCAGCGCATAAGCGCGCAGAGTAAGTTCAAAGCATTCGGGAACGCTTGCAGGAGTAAGGGCAATCAGCCAGTGGTCACCGTGGGTGCCCCAGCGTGCCTGCATAACATCACCCTGGGAAGGGCTGGTAGGCTGGCCGGTAGACGGGCCCACACGCTGCACATTAACAATTACCAGAGGAATTTCCGCAGCGCAGGCATAACCGATAAGCTCCTGCTTTAACGAAAAGCCAGGGCCGCTGGTAGCCGTCATAACCTTTTTGCCGGTTAAGGACGCACCAATAACAGCGCCCATAGAAGCAATTTCGTCTTCCATCTGAATAAATTTGCCGCCGTTTTTCGGCAGCTTTTCAGCCAGGGATTCCGCCACTTCCGTGGAAGGAGTAATGGGGTAACCCGCAAAGAATTTTACACCGGCTGCAATTGCGCCTTCAACAACAGCCTGGTTGCCTTGCAATAATAAAACCTTGGACATTACTTCTCATCTCCTTCTTTATGTACAAAAATGGCAAAATCCGGGCAGCGCAGTTCGCACTGGCCGCACTGAATGCAGTTTTCGGGCGCAACAGCTTCAATCTTTTCAAGTTCGCTTACCGCCAGAACCTTTTTGGGGCAGAACGCAGCGCAAATGCCGCAGCCTTTGCAGCGCTCGGTATAAATTTTTAAGCTCATTATTAAACCTCCTTTAACCTGCCTCTTTAAAAATATTTCTCATGCTCAAATAAGCACATACTACCTCTATAATAATTATAATTGATACAGTTCATTAGTCAAATTTATTTTTTGGATGATACCCGCAAAATATTTGGATAAACCGTGCAAATTGCACATAATGCCCAAAAATGATATAATGGTATAAATTTATAAATATATTTTAATGATGAAATTGTTTTACGGAGGCCGCCATGACTGCCATAGATGCTTCACTGCCAAAAAAAGAACGTATCCTCATTGCCGCGGAAGATGTTTTTTCGCGCCGCGGCTACACCAAAGCCACGCTTGATGAAATAATCGCCCTGGCCGATACCGGAAAAGGCACGCTTTATAAATACTTCGGCAATAAAGATAACCTTTTTTACACGCTGATAGAAGAAAAGCACAGCCATTTAATGGATGAGCTGCATTCCTTAACGGCACAGCAGCCCGATATCCGCGGCAAGCTGCAGGCCTACCTTAACTGCATGTTAAAATTTCTGCGCACCAATAAAGGCCTGTGGCTGATTGTATGGTACGAACTTAACGCAGCACACCAGGGCATTCACCCCGATTTTGACGAAAACGGCAACTGGATATTAACCTCCCTTTACGGCGACCCGCTGCCCAAGCCTGAGGAAGAACGCCTTTTGCGCTACTACAAAATTTTGTGGGAGGAAGTATACGTACTGGCAGCAATTTTGCAGGACGGGCAGGAAAGCGGGTATTTAAAATACACCCCTTCGCAGCAGATATTTACCGTGCCTGACCCGACGCGCAAATTAACATCCGAAGCAATTTTTGGCGCCTACCACCTGTTTGCAGGCATTGCCAACGGCGTGTTCCACGTAATAAACAGCACCATGGATAACTCAGAACTGACCTCGATAATAGTAGATTACTTTTTAAACGGCCACGCCGCCAAAGCAGAATAAATTTAAACGCAACAGCAAAACTCCGCAGCCAAAAGCCGCGGAGTTTTTATTATGCCATATTAACTTAACCTTCACGTTCTGCCCTTACAATCACAAGCACCGGAAAAGCCTTGTCCGGCAAGGCGGAAGGGCCTTTGCTGATTTTTTCTTCGTAAGCCGTGCGGTCAAAAGAATCGAAAGCCACCAGCTCATCATCACTGTAAAAATCATCAGTAGGGCAAATAGCCGTTACACCAAAACCGGCCCACGCTTCCGCCGGGTTTGCCGGTTTATAAACCTCAATTTTCTCACATTTGGCATGGTGAATCTGTAAAGCGTCCTCAAAAGTAAACAGCATAATTTCCGCCCCCTTCTTTACAAACACAATATCTGTTACTGCCTGTTTTAATTATATCATTCTTTTGAATTTTAATCAATATTTATTATTTATTGCACTTAATTAAATTTTGATTGAATTCAACTTTTTGTTAATTACTTCCATCATTTTTACATAGTTTCCTATAAAACGATGGTATATGTTTAAAACTAAACTATCAGTCCCAAACATAATCTTCAGCAAAAAATTTCAGCCGGCGAAAATTCACCGGCTGTTTGCTTTTATTAAACATATTTTTGTGTTATAATCTTTTTCATGAGATAATCTGATGGTCGGTTTTTCTCCGCATAGCGGGGAGGTGGCATGCATGAAAGTTTACGAGGCTTTATCTTTAATGATAGCTTTTGGCATACTTGTTGCAACCATTATTTCTGCCTGTAAGTAACTTTACTTATAAAATGAAATAAGACCACCACGGTCAAGCGGCAGTCTTTCTTTCAATAACTTAAAATTATAAAGGAGAGAACTGACGGGACCAACATCAGATTATCTCTTTCTTATATTATACCAAAGTTAATTTTCTTGTCAAATTACATACGGCAATAAATAACCCCCTGCTAAAAACCAGCAAGGGGTTATTACATTTTTACTGCCCGCCGTATTTTAAATGGCGGTCTGCATATTCATGAATAATATAGTTGGTAAGCGCGTCGCAGTAACGGTCCTGCTCCGGCTCGTCCATTTTGTCCTCAAACGAAAAATCTTCGTTGTAATAATACGCTTTGCCGCCAAAATAACCCAGCGCATACGGCAATGGTGCATACTGCAAAAAGTTACGTCCCATAAATTCTTCCGGCACCGTAATGCCGCCCAAGGCCAAAAGCGTCGGCGCAAGGTCAATCTGCGAAGCGTACTTTTCTTCGTCTAAAAGTGCAAACGGCGCTAAATTTTTGCCTATAAAAATCAAGGGTATCGGCGCAATGCTGCGGCGCGAGCGTTCATCCGTCACCAGTTCCATATATTCGCCGCCGCTGTGCGGATTATGGTCACTGGTTATTACAAACAGCGTGCGGTCATCCATCAGCCCGCGGCGTGACGCTTCTTTAAAGAAGTTTTGAATGGTGAGGTTTACCCAGTAAATGCCGCGCACGGTAACGTATTTATTGTCGCGCACGCCTTCCGGCATATCGCCGTAGGCAGTGCCGTAGTACGGATACGGCTGGTGCATATCCAGCGTTTTAACAACCAGCAGCATTTTATCGTTATTTTTCTGCCCTTTTTCAAGCAGGTTCAGCGCTTCGGCGTACATAACGTCGTTATGGTAGCCCCAGCCGCTGGCGCCGGCCTGCGTCCTCAAGGTATTCCTTGGCGTAGTATTCCGCCATGCCAAACTGCGTGGGGTATTCGTGCAGCTCGTTGTTGTAATACTGGCTGCTGGCGTTCATAAATATGCCGCGCCAGCCTGCCTGCTGCACGCTGCGGAAGATAGACGACTGCGCTTCGCCCGGCAGGTCGGGGTCATAAATTAAGTGCGAGCGGAAGGTTGCGTTAAGCCCCTGCGTTGTAGGCACTGCCGAAGAATAGTAGTGGTCAAGGTGCGGGTATTTTTCAAGCAGGCTGTCAAGGTAGGGCGTTGCCTCCGCCGGTATGTTTTCGTTGTAATAGTGCATGTAATCGCGGTGTACGGATTCCAGCACCAGCATTACAATACGGTCGTAGCTTGCTTTCAGCTCCGCTTTTTCTTCGCTCTTGCGCATAATGCCCAGCTCCTGCAAAACCTGCTCGTCCTTCACCGTCAGCGGGCGCTGCTCAATATGGCTGCGGCTGACGATTTTATCGGTATTAAACAGCATTTTGCCAAAAAAGTTTACGTTTACGGGCACGGTAAGCATATCTCGGTAGGCTTCACGCGTTTTTTCGCTTTCAACCTCCGTCCACATGCCCATGTATTCTTTCATTACATAACCGTTCAGGCTGCCCATCATCATGTAGCCAATGTTCAGCGCCAGCGAAAACGCCGCTACGCACATCAGCGACCATACAAAGTTCGGTTTCTTTTTGGTGGGCTTGTTTACGCGGAACAAAAGCACAAGCAGCAGAAGCCCCGCGGCGATAAGCGCAAGCTTGAGCGCGCCCATGCTTGCCAGCACGCCCTTAACGGCATATATATTAAGGTTGGCAAAAAGCACGCTCTGTACGTGCATGCTGGTTTGCCAAAAATAAAAGGCGTCAAAAATTACAATAACTGCCGACAAAAAATAAACGGCAAAATACACCGTTTTCATGGTGCCCCCTGCCCATTTGTGGTAGCACATAGCAGTTACAAGCACCGCAAAAATATTGTTGTTAAGCCCGGCAAGTATTGCCAGCGCCGTTACAACGCCGCCATCCAGCCGCAGCTGATGCACCATAAACGCCGTTACGCCAAGGTACAAAACGCCGGTTACAACTACCGGAAAATAACGCTTCACCCTGTCGCGGATACGCGTGCGGCGCAGATACAAAAGCCCTGCCACGCCCAAAAGCAACACATCGCGCAAAAAGCTGCTTACTGCGGTATACCAGAACTCCATTTCCGGGAAAGGCACTATGCTTCTGTAAAATTTCCACGACAAAAAATATTCGGCCGCAAAGGCAATAACCATAAACACAAGCAGCCAGTAACGTTTTCTCATCTTCGCCCCGCCTTACGCCAGAAAGTTAACCGTTTGGGAATACATCTCTATTAAAAGCGGCGTTGCCGTAACCACGTCGCCGTCCAGCTCCGCCGGGAAGCCGTCCACATTGCACTCAATGGTAAGCGTATGCGCCTTTTTAACAATAACGCCCTGCTCGCCCTCCAGCGATTCCATTAAAATCATGGCGGCATATTTTAAAAAGTCAGCACGCTTGCAGCCGGTAAACAGCGCCACGTCAAAATAATCGTTGGTAATGGCAGCGCCCTTAAACAGGCTGTAACGCCCCGCATAATAGCGGCTTTTGCCGATGATGACGGAAGAAGCCTCGTACCATTCGGGGTCACCGTCAAACTTAACGCGGAACCTGTAACGCCAGTTGCTCAATAAAAGCTCCTTGCGCACCAGCTCGCCGCTTTGCACAACATAGGCAAAAGAGGACAGGAAACGCTTTTCGAGGCTTGATACGCTGTCAACAACTTTGGAATCGAAACCGATACTGGCAACGGTTAAAAAGATATGCCCGTTGGCCTTGCCGATACGCACCGGTTTAATGCGCCCTTTGCGCACACGCTGAATCCAGCGCACCGGGTCGGCAGGCATGTCAAACTCCTTGGCAACAAGGTTTACCGTGCCTGCGGGGAACACGCTGATGTACGGCACATAGCCGTTGCGGTCAAGCTGGGCAATCATGGCGCGCAAAGTACCGTCGCCGCCGGCTACAATTACCCAGTCGTACTTTTCTTCCTTAATTTTATCGGCCCAGTCCGTCAGCTTTTTAAACTCGCGCAGCTCCGTAAGCTCCACCCTGTTCGGGCCAATAATCGCCGTCAGGCGGCGCTTTAAATCGAGCACTCTCGAGAGCATGCTCACAAAAATCTGCTTGCCGGAATTGGGGTTGTAAATAATAACAACCTTTTTAAAATTTTTAATTTCAACGCCGTTGGTTTCCACTTTTATCACACCTTAAAAAATCCACTTTTTACGCGCCAGATAGTTCCATACCACCACAATGCAGGTGGCGGCAATTTTTGAAAGCAGCCCCGGCAGTGCAAAAAGCCCAACAAAAACATACATTAATATAAGATTAAATAAAAGCCCCATGCCGCTTACCAAAAACACAAGGCTTATTTCTTTGGCTTTGCCATAGCGCACGCCGCTTGTAAATACCAGAATGTTGCACATAAAATAATGGTACAAAGTTGACAAAAAATAAGCGCACGCCGTCGACGCCAGATAATTTATGCCCGCCGCTTCCGAGAAAACGTAAAAAAACGCCCACTCAATCAGCGCGGCGCTGCCGCCGACAAACAAATATAAAATTATTTTTATAAATTCGTTGTTTGTATAATCAAAACCAAACAAAACCTTTTTAGACATTTTACAAACTCCTTGACGTATAATTATAGCATTTTTTATATTTT
>OHTF01000571.1_pt1 | contig 14579 bp, 10 predicted proteins | sample 1578811 | NCBI WGS metagenome assembly OHTF01 (sample SAMEA3879571, study PRJEB24766) | human gut metagenome | biome: human-associated habitat; feature: feces | place: USA | collected 1985/1987
CCTGGGTCGAAGTCGCGGGCACGATGTCGCGCACCTGCACCGGCTGCTGGTCGCGGCGCTTGAGGCTCGAATTCTCGTCGCGCAGCTTACGCAGCGAAACGATCTGCCCGGGCTGGAGCGACGTCGAATCGCCCGCATCGGTGACGACCACCTTGTCGTAGAGTTCGTCGTTCACATCCATGAACTCCCACTTGTCGACGACCTGGTCTTCGAAGAACCGGGTATCGCCCGGATCCTCGATCTTCACCTTGTTCATCATCTGGCGGACGATGACCTCGAAGTGCTTGTCGTTGATCTTCACACCCTGCATGCGGTACACCTCCTGCACCTCGTTGACGATGTACTCCTGCACCTTCGTCAGACCCAGGATATTGAGAATATCGCTCGGGGTGATGGCACCGTCCGACAGCGGGCTTCCGGCCTTCACGTAGTCGTTCTCCTGCACGATGATCTGACGCGACAGGGGCACGAGGTAACGCTTCACGTCACCCTGCTTCGAGGTGATGATAATCTCGCGGTTACCGCGCTTGATCTTGCCGAACGATACCTCGCCGTCGATTTCCGACACGATCGCCGGGTTCGACGGATTACGGGCTTCGAACAGCTCGGTCACACGCGGCAGACCACCGGTGATGTCACCGCCCGACTTGCCGACGGCACGCGGGATCTTGATCAGGATATCGCCGGCCTTGATCTTCGCATTGTCCTTGACAACCACGTGGGCCGACACCGGCAAGTTGTAGGATTTGACCTCTTCGCCCTCCTTGTTGATCACCTTGATCACGGGGTTCTTGGTCTTGTCCTTGGATTCGATGATTACCTTCTCCGAAAGACCGGTCTGCTCATCGCGCTCGTCACGGTAAGTGACACCCTCGATAACACTGTCATAGACAGCTTTACCCTCATGCTCGGAGATGATTACCGCGTTGTACGGATCCCACTCGCAGATCATGTCGCCCTTCTTGACCTCGGCGCCGTCGCTCATATAGAGCATCGAACCGTAAGGCAGGTTGTGCGTATAGAGTACGATTTCGGTCTTGGGATCCACGATGCGGAACTCCGACTGACGCGAAATGACGATGTCCACGGCTTCTCCCTGCGGATTCTTGCCCTTCACGGTGCGAAGCTCGTCGATCTCCAGACGACCCTCGTATTTCGAAACCACATTGGTCTCGACAGCCGTACCGGCCGCCACACCGCCGACGTGGAACGTACGGAGGGTCAGCTGCGTACCCGGCTCACCGATGGACTGTGCCGCGATGACACCGACCACCTCGCCGCGCTGTACCATGCGGGCCGTAGCCAGGTTGCGTCCGTAGCACTTCGCACATACACCGCGACGCGATTCGCAGGTAAGCACCGAACGGATCTCGACAGACTCCAGCGGCGATTTCTCGATGGCCTCGGCAATCGACTCCGTGATCTCCTCGCCGGCCTTGCAGAGAACCTCGCCCGTAAGCGGGTGAATCACATCGTTCAGAGCCGTGCGGCCCAGGATACGGTCGTAGAGCGTCTGCACCACGTCGTCGTTGCGCTTGATGGCCGTAGCCGTCAAACCGCGCAGCGTACCGCAATCCTCCTCGTTGATGATTACATCCTGCGCAACGTCCACCAGACGGCGCGTCAGGTAACCGGCATCGGCCGTTTTCAGCGCCGTATCGGCCAAACCCTTACGGGCACCGTGCGTAGAGATGAAGTATTCGAGCACCGAAAGACCCTCCTTGAAGTTCGAGAGAATCGGGTTTTCGATGACCTGCTGACCGCCTTCGACACCCGACTTCTGCGGCTTGGCCATCAGACCGCGCATACCCGAAAGCTGACGGATCTGCTCCTTCGAACCGCGGGCTCCGGAGTCCAGCATCATATAGACCGGGTTGAAACCGTCGTCATCCTTGATCAGGGTGTCGATCACCGTCTTGGTGAGTTTCGTATTGATATTGGTCCAGATGTCGATGATCTGGTTGTAGCGTTCGTTGTTGGTGATAAGACCCATGTTGTAGGATTCGATCACCTCGTCGGCACGCTCGTATCCCTCCTGGACCAGTTTCTCCTTCTCCTCGGGAATGATAACGGCATCGAGGTTGAACGACAGACCGCCCTGGAAGGCCATCTGATAACCCATCGCCTTGATATCGTCGAGGAACGCAGCCACCTTGTCGGCACCCGCCTTCTTCATCACCACGGCGATGATGTCGCGCAGCGAACGCTTGGTAAGCACTTCGTTGATATAACCGACCTCTTCGGGCACCACCTGGTTGAACAGGATGCGGCCGATAGTCGTTTCCTTCAGTACCCGCACCTTATTGCCGTTCTCGTCCACGTCGCTAACCATACATTTCACCTGCGCATGCAGATCGGCCCGCTTCTCGTTGTAAGCGATGATCGCCTCCTCGGGACCATAGAAAGTAAGGCCTTCGCCTTTGACGCCCTTGCGGGGCTTGGTGATATAGTACAGACCGAGAACCATGTCCTGCGAAGGCACGGTGATAGGAGCGCCGTTCGCAGGGTTCAGGACGTTGTGCGAACCGAGCATAAGCAACTGAGCCTCCAGAATGGCGGCATTGCCCAGCGGCAAGTGCACGGCCATCTGGTCACCATCGAAGTCGGCGTTGAACGCCGTACAAGCCAACGGGTGCAACTGCATGGCCTTGCCCTCGATCAGTTTGGGCTGGAAGGCCTGGATACCCAGACGGTGCAGCGTCGGGGCACGGTTCATCAGCACCGGATGCCCCTTGATGACGTTCTCCAGAATACCCCAGATAACGGGATCTTTCCGGTCGATGATCTTCTTGGCCGACTTCACCGTCTTGACGATGCCGCGCTCGATGAGCTTGCGGATCACGAACGGCTTGTAAAGCTCGGCCGCCATGTCCTTCGGAATACCCATCTCGTGCATCTTAAGTTCAGGACCGACGACGATGACGGAACGGGCCGAATAATCGACACGCTTACCCAACAAGTTCTGACGGAAACGTCCCTGCTTGCCCTTGAGCGAGTCGGACAGCGACTTGAGGGCACGGTTGCTCTCGTTCTTCACGGCGTTGCTCTTGCGCGAGTTGTCGAACAGCGAATCGACCGCCTCCTGCAACATACGTTTCTCGTTGCGCAGGATCACCTCGGGAGCCTTGATCTCGATCAGACGCTTCAGACGGTTGTTACGGATAATGACACGACGGTAGAGGTCGTTCAGATCCGACGTGGCGAAACGTCCGCCGTCCAGCGGCACCAGCGGGCGCAGCTCGGGAGGAATCACCGGCAGCACCTTCAGCACCATCCACTCGGGTTTGTTCCGGCCTTCCGAAGCACGGAACATCTCGATCACATTCAGACATTTGAGCGCCTCGCTCTTGCGCTGCTGCGAGGTTTCCGTCGAAGCCTTGTGACGCAGGGCATAGGACATGGAATCCAGATCGACCTGCTGAAGCAACGTATAGATCGCCTCGGCACCCATCTGGGCCACGAACTTGTTGGGATCGCTGTCATCGAGCGACTGGTTGCCCTTCGGCAGCGCGCCCACGATGTCCAGATACTCTTTCTCCGAAAGGGTCTGCAACCGTTCCACACCCTGCTCGGCGGCAGCACCGGCGTTGATTACCACATAGCGCTCGTAATAGATGATCGCCTCCAGCTTCTTGGAAGGGATACCCAGCAGATAGCCGATCTTCGAGGGCAGGGAGCGGAAATACCAGATATGCACCACCGGCACCACCAGCGAAATGTGGCCCATGCGCTCGCGGCGCACCTTTTTCTCGGTCACCTCCACGCCGCAACGGTCGCAGACGATGCCCTTGTAACGGATACGCTTGTACTTGCCGCAATGGCACTCGTAGTCTTTCACGGGACCGAAGATACGCTCGCAGAAAAGACCGTCGCGTTCAGGCTTGTAGGTACGATAGTTAATGGTTTCGGGCTTCAGCACCTCGCCGCTCGACTGCGCCAGAATCTCTTCCGGCGAAGCCAGTCCGATCGAAATGGAGCTGTAACCGTTATTCACTTTATTGTCTTTATTGAATGACATAATGCAATGCTTTTTTCTTATCCTCTATATACTACTACCTACCTTCCCTTACTCCAGCTTGACCGAAAGGGCCAGACCGCGCAACTCGTGCAGCAACACGTTCATTGCCTCGGGAATACCCGGCTTGGGCAGGTTGTCGCCTTTGACGATGGCCTCGTAAGCCTTGGCACGCCCCATCACGTCATCCGACTTGATGGTCAGGATCTCCTGCAGGATATTGGCGGCGCCGAAGCCTTCGAGCGCCCAAACCTCCATCTCACCGAAACGCTGACCGCCGAACTGCGCCTTACCGCCGAGCGGCTGCTGCGTGATAAGCGAATAGGGACCGATCGAACGGGCGTGCATCTTGTCGTCGATCATGTGGCCGAGCTTGAGCATGTAGATCACGCCCACCGTAGCCGGCTGGTCGAACTTCTCGCCCGTACCGCCGTCGTACAGGTAAGTACGCCCGCTGCGCGGAATACCCGCCTTCGCCGTATATTCGTTGATCTGGTCGAGCGAAGCACCGTCGAAAATCGGCGTAGCGAACTTCAGTCCCAGCTCCTTGCCGGCCCAGCCGAGCACGGTTTCGTAAATCTGACCGAGGTTCATACGCGAAGGCACACCCAGCGGGTTCAGGCAGATATCGACGATCGTACCGTCCTCGAGGAACGGCATATCCTCGTCGCGCACGACACGGGCCACGATACCCTTGTTGCCGTGGCGTCCCGCCATCTTGTCGCCCACCTTCAGCTTGCGCTTCTTGGCGATATAGACCTTGGCCATCTGGATCACGCCCGTCTGGGGGAGTTCGTCGCCGTTGGTGAGGTTGTATTTCTCACGCTTGATCGCGGCATCGGCCTTCTTCCATTCGATCGTATAGTTGTTGATCGTCTTCTCTACCAGCGCATCGAGGTGGCTGTCGCCCGTCCACTTGCAGGTCCCCAGGTTCAGGTACCCCATCGCAACGCCCGACTTCTCGTCGGTGACTTTGCGGGAGAGCTCATCGAGCAGCTTCTGGGTGAATTTCGTTCCGGCAGGATAGAGTTCCACGCCGAAGTAATCGGTGATACCCGTAGTCGTCTTGCCCTGAAGCAGCGTATAAAGTTTGTTTACGAGCTGCTTGGTCAGGTCGGCGACCTGGGCTGCGAACTTCTCGTCGAGCTTCTCGATCTGCAGCTTCTCCGAGCTCTTTCCCGCACGCTTGTTCTCCTTGCCGGCACGGCTGTAAAGCTTCGTGTCGATCACCACACCGTGCAGCGACGGCTGCGCCTTGAGCGAAGCGTCCTTCACGTCGCCGGCCTTGTCGCCGAAGATCGCACGGAGCAGCTTCTCCTCGGGCGAAGGATCGCTCTCGCCTTTCGGAGTGATCTTACCGATCAGGATATCGCCCGGATGCACGTTGGCGCCTATACGGATAATACCGTTGGCATCCAGATCCTTGGTAGCGTCCTCGCTCACGTTCGGAATATCCGAAGTCAGCTCCTCGACGCCGCGCTTGGTATCGCGGACCTCCATGATGTACTCATCGACATGGACCGAGGTGAAAATGTCCTCGCGCTGAATACGCTCCGAAATCACGATGGCATCCTCGAAGTTGTAACCCTTCCAGGGCATGAAAGCCACCTTCAGGTTACGACCCAACGCCAACTCGCCCTTCTGCGTCGAATAACCTTCGGTCAGGATCTGGCCTTTGGTCACCTTGTCGCCCGTCAGAACGGCCGGTTTCAACGTGATCGACGTATTCTGGTTCGTACGACGGTAGCGAGGCAGTTCATAAGTCGTAATTTCCGGCTCGAACGAGCAGATCACCTCCTCTTCCGTCCGCTGGTATTTGATCTGGATCTTGGTTGCATCCGCAAATACCACCTCACCGTCGCCCTCGGCGATGATCTGGATGCGGCTGTCGGAGATCATATCCTTTTCGATACCCGTACCGACGATCGGCGACTCGCAGGTCACCAGCGGCACGGCCTGGCGCATCATGTTCGATCCCATGAGGGCACGGTTCGCATCGTCGTGCTCCAGGAAGGGGATCAGACTTGCCGCGATCGACGCGATCTGGTTCGGAGCTACGTCCATGAGCGTCACCTCCTGGGCCGTCACAACGGGGAAATCGGCGCCTTCACGGGCCTTGATGCGGTCGGGCTGCAGGAAATGGCCCTCGTCGTCGATTGGAGTATTCGCCTGTGCCACAGCCAAATCCTCCTCTTCCTCTGCAGAGTAATAGCGGATTTGGGAATTATCCATATTGACATTTCCATTCTCAACTTTACGGTAAGGAGTCTCGATGAATCCCATGTCGGAGATCTTGGCATAGACGCAGAGCGACGAAATCAGACCGATGTTCGGGCCTTCGGGAGACTCGATCGGGCAAAGACGGCCGTAGTGCGTGTAGTGCACGTCGCGGACTTCGAAACCGGCACGGTCACGCGAAAGACCGCCGGGACCGAGGGCCGACAGACGACGCTTGTGCGTGATTTCGGCCAGCGGGTTGATCTGGTCCATGAACTGCGAAAGCTGCGAAGTGCCGAAGAACGAATTGATCACCGAAGAGAGCGTCTTGGCGTTGATCAGATCCACCGGCGTGAAGACTTCGTTGTCACGCACGTTCATACGCTCGCGGATGGTACGCGCCATGCGCACGAAACCTACCGAGAACTGGTTGGAAAGCTGCTCGCCCACCGTGCGGACACGACGGTTCGAGAGGTGGTCGATATCGTCCACCTCGGCTTTCGAGTTGATGAGCTGGATCAGGTACTTGATGATGGCGATGATGTCCTCGCGCGTCAGCGTGCGGATCGCCGGATCGATGTCCAAATCGAGCTTCTTGTTGATCCGATAACGGCCGACATCGCCCAGGTCGTAACGCTTGTCCGAGAAGAAGAGCTTCTCGATCACGTCGCGGGCCGTAGCCTCGTCGGGCGGCTCCGAAGCACGCAACTGGCGATAGATATACACCACGGCTTCTTTTTCGGAGTTACACGGATCTTTCTGTAAAGTATTGTATATAATAGAGAAATCGATACCCGACAGATTCTCCTTATGCAGCAGAATCGTCTTGGCACCGCTCTCGATAATCTGGTCGATATGCTCTTCCTGGAGCACCGTTTCTCGGTCAACGATCACGTTGTTACGTTCGATCGAAACCACCTCGCCCGTATCCTCGTCCACGAAATCCTCGACCCAGGTCGAAAGAACCCTGGCGGCCAACTTGCGGCCGACGGCCTTCTTCAGAGCGGCTTTGGTCACTTTCACTTCGTCCGCGAGATCGAAAATCTCGAGGATCTGCTGATCGGCTTCGAAACCGATGGCACGCAGCAGGGTCGTAACGGGCAACTTTTTCTTACGGTCGATGTACGCGTACATCACGTTGTTGATGTCGGTAGCGAACTCGATCCACGATCCCTTGAACGGGATGATACGAGCTGAATAGAGCTTCGTACCGTTGGTGTGCATGCTCTGTCCGAAGAACACGCCCGGCGAGCGGTGGAGCTGCGAAACGATGACGCGCTCGGCACCGTTGATGACGAACGTACCACGTTCGGTCATATAGGGAATCGTACCGAAATAGACATCCTGCACGACCACGCCGAAATCTTCGTGCTCGTCATCGGTACAATATAGTTTCAATTTGGCTTTTAAGGGAACACTATAAGTCAGGCCGCGTTCCAGACACTCTTCGATCGAATAGCGGGGCGGGTCGATATAGTAGTCGATGAACTCCAGAACGAAATTGTTTCTGGTATCGGTAATGGGAAAATTCTCCTGAAACACCTTATACAGCCCCTCGTTCTTACGATTCTCGGCCGTGGTGTCCATCTGGAAAAAATCCCGGAACGATTTAAGCTGTACCTCCAGCAAGTCGGGATAAGGCACCCGGTTCTTGACTGTCGAAAAGCTAACTCTTTGTTGTGTTTTTGTCGTGGACATCGGTAAAATCCAAATTAAAGTTGAAGGTTTAAGTATTCCGGGGGAAGCCCCCGCAGCGGACCTCTTCTAATCCCGCTAATGCCCCCAGTGTAAACAGATTACACCCTGAGAGCATCCAAACTTCCAAAGACCAGACACAGCTCCTGTCGGCACTTCTAATCTTTAGACCAGAAAAGGCATAGAGCTTACAGCAGCGTAAGCCCTATACCCTGAGTTTGTCCTGAAACTTTTAAGTAGAAACTACTTAACCTCAACTTCAGCACCTGCCTCTTCGAGCTGAGCCTTGATCGACTCGGCCTCCTCCTTGGAAACACCCTCCTTGATTGCTTTCGGAGCAGCATCAACCAAAGCCTTGGCATCGCCCAGCGACAGGCCTGCGATATCCTTCACAACTTTGATAACCTGGAGCTTCGACTGGCCAGCGTTCTTCAGAATCACGTCGAATGCGCTCTTCTCAGCGGCAGCAGCCTCTCCGGCGGCGGCAGCAGGCGCTGCAACAGCAACGGCTGCAGCTGCGGGTTCAATGCCGTACTCCTCTTTGAGGATCGTAGCCAACTCGTTTACCTCCTTAACTGTCAAATTTACCAATTCTTCAGCTAATTTTTTTACATCTGCCATAAGTTCAATCTTATTAAATTTTGTTTGAATTCTTGTTTGTTAATTTCTTTCTTCGAGCGTCTTTACGATACCCGCAATCTTTTGGCCTGCATTAGACTGCAATGCAGAGATAACATTCTTCGCAGGAGATTGCAGCAGGGCGATGATATCGCCGATAAGCTCCTCCCGGCTCTTAATGTTGCACAGAGTGTCCAACTGGTTGTCGCCTACATACACGCAGCCTTCCACGTACGCCGCTTTCAGTACCGGCTTGTCGGAAGTCTTGCGGAACTCCTTGATCAGCACCGCAGGCGTCTTGCCCGTGTGGGCGAACATTACCGAGGTCGAACCCTCCAATACTTTCACCAAATCAGCATCCGCTTTCTCCACCCGCTCCAGCGCTTTGGCAAGAAGCGTGTTCTTTACGACCACCAGCTTGATGTCGCTTTCGAAGCACTTGCGACGCAACGACGCAGTCTGCTCAGCATTCAAAGCCTCGATGTTCGTAATGTAAAAGTGAGGATACTCGTTGAGCTGCTCGGCGAGGCTGTCAATGACAACCAATTTTTCTTCCTTCGTCATCTCTTAAATCCTCCCTCTTATTTAGTTTCTACTGATTTAGCATCGATCTGCAAGCCAGGGCTCATAGTCGTCGAGAGGAAAATACTCTTAACATAAGAACCTTTCGCTGCAGCCGGTTTCAATTTCATAATCATGCTGAGCACCGTATTCACGTTATCGGCAATCTGCTCCGCAGAGAACGAAATCTTACCAACTGAAGTGTGGATAATACCGAACTTGTCCACTTTGAAGTCGATCTTACCCGATTTTACCTCACTTACAGCCTTTCCAACTTCCATCGTAACCGTGCCGGTCTTGGGGTTCGGCATCAGGCCGCGGGGACCCAGAATACGACCCAGCGCCCCCACCTTACCCATCACGTTCGGCGTACAGATGATCACATCGATATCCGTCCAACCGGACTTGATCTTCTCGACGTATTCATCCAAACCTACGTAGTCGGCACCGGCAGCCTGCGCTTCGGCCTCTTTTTCCGGAGTACAGAGCACGAGAACCCGTACCTGCTTACCCGTACCATGAGGAAGAGTCACAACGCCTCTCACCATCTGGTTGGCCTTACGCGGATCCACGCCCAGACGCACATCAACATCCACCGAAGCATCAAATTTCGTAAAAGTAATCTCCTTCAGAAGAGCTGCGGCCTCCGTAAGCTTGTAAGCCTTTTCGGGCTCGACCTTCGCGTAGGCAATTTTTTGATTTTTTGTCAACTTACTCATTCTTGTAATTGCAATTACTTGTTAGGAAATTCTCCAACGACGTTGATACCCATACTGCGCGCAGTACCAGCGATCATACGCATAGCAGCCTCGATCGTGAAACAGTTCATATCGGACATCTTGTCCTGAGCGATCTCACGCACCTGATCCCACGTCACCTGACCGACCTTGTCGCGGTTGGGCTGTGCGGAACCCGATTTAGCTTTGGCTGCCTCCTTGAGTTGAATGGCTACAGGCGGCTGTTTTACGATGAAGTCAAACGACTTGTCGCTGTAAACCGTGATGATGACCGGAAGAACTTTTCCCGCCTTGTCTTGTGTTCTGGCATTGAACTGCTTGCAGAAGTCCATAATATTGACTCCTTTTGAACCCAATGCTGGTCCCACCGGGGGAGAAGGATTGGCAGCACCACCTTTGATCTGCAATTTGATAAATGCAGCAACCTCTTTTGCCATAGTTTTCCTTGGTTAATTATTCTTTTTCAACTTGTGTGAAACTCAACTCCATAGGAGTTTTGCGCCCGAATATCTTCACCGATACCGTGAGTTTCTTGCGCTCGTTGTCGACGGCCTCAATGGTACCTTGGAAGCTTGAAAAAGGACCATCTGTAACTTTGATGGTTTCGCCGACAAAGAATGGTATTTCGTTTTCTTCCTCCATCGAACTCAATTCATCGACACGCCCCAGGATGCGGCTGACCTCCTGCGGACGCAGGGGCGTAGCGATCATCTTGCGGCTGTCCTCCTTGGTGTCACCCAAAAAACCGAGCACGTTGGGAATATTACGAATGATAATAGGGATCTGACCGACAAAGGCGGCTTCAATCAATACATATCCCGGATAAGAAACCTTCTCTTTGGAAACCTTCTTACCGTTACGGATCGTATAGACTTTTTCGGTCGGAATCAGCACCTGCGAAATATACTCTTCCAGGTGGCTGTGGCGGATTTCGGATTCGATGTACTCTTTTACCTTATTCTCCTTGCCTCCGATCGTACGAACTACATACCACTGTTTCGCTGTTTCGCTCATGGTCACAAAAACAATTAACGACCGAGCTTAGCCAGGGTCCTGTAGATAGCCTCCATAATGTTCTCAAACGAAATGTCCATCGCCAAAATCACGATGGCGAAGATCAACGAAGCGACCATCACCACTACCGTCGAGTTCTGCAACTGTGCGAACGTCGGCCAGGTCACTTTATGAACCAATTCGTTATAAGATTCTTTTACGTAATTGAACATATTCTTCTTACTTTATTTTAGCAGGAGCAGAGAGATTCGAACTCCCATCAACGGTTTTGGAGACCGCTATTCTACCCTTGAACTATGCTCCTAAAAAGTAGTGCAAGTCAATCCCTGCACTACTGAAATATCCCTGGGATTAGGCGAGAATCTTCAGAATCTGACCTGCACCTACCGTACGGCCACCCTCGCGGATTGCGAAACGCAGACCTTCGTTGAGTGCAACCGGGTAGATCAACTCAACGGTGATCGTTACGTGGTCGCCCGGCATCACCATATCTACGCCTTCGGGAAGAGTAACCTCACCGGTTACGTCCATCGTACGCAGATAGAACTGGGGACGGTATTTGTTGTGGAACGGCGTGTGACGGCCCCCCTCTTCCTTCTTCAGGATATAAACCTCAGCCTGGAACTTGGTGTGCGGAGTGATAGAACCCGGTTTAGCGACAACCATACCGCGCTTAACCTCTTTCTTGTCGATACCGCGGAGCAGCAGACCTACGTTGTCACCGGCCTCGCCCTCATCGAGCAACTTGCGGAACATCTCCACACCCGTACAAGTCGAAGTCAGCGTCTTCTCCTCCAGACCGATGATCTCAACGGGATCACCTACGTGGATAACACCGGTTTCGATACGGCCCGTAACCACGGTACCACGGCCGGTGATCGAGAATACGTCCTCGACAGGCATCAGGAACGGCTTCTCGTTCTCGCGCTGCGGAATCGGAATATAGTTATCAACCGCATCCATCAGCTCCATGATCTTGTCTTCCCACTTAGCCTCGCCGTTCAGACCACCCAGTGCGGAACCACGGATGATAGGAGCGTTGTCGCCATCGTAGTCGTATTTGCTCAGCAGATCACGAACCTCCATCTCGACCAGGTCGAGCATCTCGGGATCGTCCACCATATCGCATTTGTTCAGGAACACAACGATCTTCGGTACGTTCACCTGGCGAGCCAGCAGCACGTGCTCGTTGGTCTGAGGCATCGGACCGTCGGTTGCGGCAACAACCAGAATCGCACCGTCCATCTGTGCGGCACCGGTAACCATGTTCTTCACATAGTCGGCGTGACCCGGGCAGTCAACGTGTGCATAGTGACGATTTGCAGTCTGGTACTCAACGTGCGAAGTGTTGATCGTAATACCACGCTCTTTCTCCTCGGGAGCGTTGTCGATAGAATCGAACGAACGAAGCTCAGAAAGGCCTTTTTTAGCCAGAACGGTGGTGATCGCTGCAGTAAGAGTCGTCTTACCGTGATCAACGTGACCGATAGTACCGATGTTCACATGCGGTTTGGAACGGTCGAATTTTTCTTTTGCCATAGTATAAAAGTATTAAGATTTTATAAAAATTCTGCTCTTCAAAACGTCTGTCGTTTCGCAAGAGTGACGAGCGACGCAATACCTCTCCTCAAAGAGGTTTGCATCACGCGTCAACTGCATTTCTGGAGCGGAAGACGAGGCTCAAACTCGCGACCCTTAGCTTGGAAGGCTAATGCTCTATCAACTGAGCTACTTCCGCAAAAACGCACCGCAAGGAGTTTCCCCTTCCCGATCGACTCGGAAATACAGGCAACCCGTTCGGCGCTCTTTTTGAGTGGGAAGTGATGGATTCGAACCACCGAAGGCGTAAGCCAGCAGATTTACAGTCTGCCCCATTTGGCCACTCTGGTATTTGCCCTTAAAGCGAGTGCAAAGATAGCACTCTTATTTTAATTTACAAACGAAATCGTGCATTTTTATTGCCGTCACCGCCGCTTCGTCGCCTTTATTACCCAATTTTCCTCCGGCCCGATCCTTTGCCTGTTGCATGGTATCGGTCGTCAACACCCCGAAGATGAAGGGTATCCCGAACAGTGTATTGAGGTGTGTAATACCTTGCGTGACACTTTGACAAACATAGTCGAAATGAGGCGTATCTCCCCGCACGACACAGCCGATGGCAATCACGGCATCGGGCTGGTAAAACTCGGCCATCTGCTGCGAGGCAAAAGTCAGCTCGACAGTTCCCGGCACACGGGCCACATAGATATTCTCCTCCTTTACCCCGTTACGAAGCAAGGTATCGACAGCTCCTTTCAATAGAGCATCGGTAATCTCGACATTCCATTCGGCGGCGGCGATAGCCACTTTCATGCCCGAAGCATCGGGCATAGTATCGGCGTCATAAGACGATAAATTGTGATAAGCAGTTGCCATATATTCGGTTTCTCTTTTTGAAATAAGGCCGCCTTTCGAAATGAGAGACGGCCTTACCGATATGATTGAATTTCTTAATTACTTGTTTTGGGCACGCTCGATGTAACGTTCTATTCCACGAGCATCGTTGGAGGTAGGATATTTGTCCTTAATCTCCTGATAAAGTTTCACGGCAGCTTCGTTGTTACCCACTTTCTCATAAGCCGCGGCAGCCTTTTTCAAATAGATGGGACTGAAAACCGCATTGTCGGATACCTTAGCGGCTTTCTCGAAATACTTGGCACTCTCGGCATATTTTTCCATATCCACCAGACAGTTCCCGATAGCGGCAGTCACGGCAGGAGACAACACGGTCTCGTCCGCACTGAATGCAGAAAGATATTTCTGTGCCGTTTCGTATTCCCCTTTTTCATAATAAGCCAATCCCAAATAGGCATTCGCCAAATTACCGGCAGCCGTCGAACCGTATTGGTCGACAATCGTCAACAAACCGTCGAATTTTTCATTACCGTTAATCGCCAAATCGATAGAATCGTTTTCAAAAGCCATAACAGCCTGATACATCGCAGCCTGAGCTTTATCCTCCCCCAATATAGCTCCGACAATCACCACTACGACCAGCAATCCGAGCAAGAGGGGTTTCTGATACTTTTCAACAAACTGTTCCGACATAGAGAGAGCTTCATTCATTTTTTCAAGCTCGTCTTTTTCTTTTTCTGCCATATTTTTCTTGTCTTTTAATTATTTTTTATCCTCTACACAATTCCTATTATACAGAATCGAGTGACAAAAGTAATTTATTTCTTTTTATAAATAAAATTTCATCTTCATTTTTTTGTACGAGGAGCTCTAATAGACCCAATTATGCGCATGTTTTCCCCCACTCCCACGACTTTTTCATTTCATTTCCATCGAACATTATTCGCAAAAAATAAAAAAGTTTGCGTATGTTTGTAGAAATAAAAGATAACCCGACATGATTCTTTCCCGGCTATCCATAGTCAATTTCAAAAACATTGCCCAAGCGGATCTGAGTTTTTCGCCCAACATCAATTGTTTTTTAGGCAATAACGGCATGGGGAAAAGCAATCTGTTGGATGCTATCTATTACCTTTCGTTTTGTAAGAGTTATACCCGCAATCCCGATTCGCAGAACATCAGACACGGAGAAGACTTTTTTGTCGTACAAGGTTATTACGAGCGTAACGGAAACGAAGAAGAACTGTATTGCGGTATCAAACGCCGACAGAAAAAAGCGTTTAAACGGAACAAAAAAGAATATGACCGGTTGTCGGATCATATCGGGT
>OHTF01000573.1_pt1 | contig 14570 bp, 7 predicted proteins | sample 1578811 | NCBI WGS metagenome assembly OHTF01 (sample SAMEA3879571, study PRJEB24766) | human gut metagenome | biome: human-associated habitat; feature: feces | place: USA | collected 1985/1987
TCTTCCAGATGCGGTTTACCTCGGCGTATGTATTCGCTTTCCAGGTTCCTTGCACCGGTTCGCCATTTACCTTCAAAGTTGCCTTCTCGCACCAGTCAGGAACACGGAGGAACAAAGAAAACGCTTTCTTCTTTGACGGTTTCGGAGCTTCGGTAACAGTCAGCTTCACAGCACCTTCCCACGGATACTCCGTTTCTTGCACCAGCCCGATCTTTCCCGTTTCCTTCAAAGTTGTAGCCAGTGTATTCGCTCCATACAAATTGCAATATACCGCATTCGGAGTCACCGTATAAGCATAGTTCTGGGCTTGGCAAACGGTGCGCAGCGTATTAGGCGGACAACAGAAACAGCTGATATACTCGGTACGTTCTTTAGGCCAGCGAAGTGTGTATGGCAAATCCGCACTGATGCGCAACGGGTTGGTATAGAAATATTTCTTTCCATCCAGACTGACACCACTCAACACACTGTTGTAAAGGGCGGTTTCCACAATATCCGCATATTTGGCATCGCCCGTCACTTCCAGCATACGCCAGTTGAAAAGCATATTGCCGATATTGGCACAGGTCTCGTTATGCGCCGTACTATTAGGCAACTGATAAGGACGGCCATAGCTTTGGTGTACTTTCTGAATGCTGTCCGGCTCATAGCAGGTTCCATCCGGCGAAGTGCCGTCATACAGCGCACCGCACGCTCCTGTAACATACATCTTGCGGGTCACAATGTCTTTCCAGATGCTGGTCAGGTTTTTCATCAGTTGGTCTTCTCCTGTTTCGGCATACACATCGGTCACACCGGCATACAGGTAATTGGAACGCACGGCATGTCCCATCGCATTGTATTGCTGACGGAACGGAATACGGTCCTGATTATCATCGGTGCCGTTTTCCACCATTCCACGGATATCAATCAGATTCTTGGAAAGTTCCAGATAACGGGGATTCCCTGTAGCACGGTACATTTCCACCACACCCATATAATGGGAGGGACAAATGGCATTTCTTGCCAGTTCCGCAGAAGCGGTTTCATAGAAATGACAGAGGAAGTCCGTCGCTTTTACGGCAGCATCGAATAAAGTAGTCTTTCCGGTGGCACGGCGATGAATGATACCTGCCATCATCAGATGCCCCAAATTGTAGGTTTCAAAATTCAGACGATTGGCAAATGCACCTTTCTCGTCCTCACCGCCTACTTTGGTGCCAATTACCGTCTGTTGCTGTTTGTCCGAATGAGTGTCAATCCCCTTATTCTTTTCCTCGATGATGACAGGGGTATGGATGTAACCGTCCGCACGCTGGGCTTTCACCACATGTTCAATGAAGTGATCCATCAGTTTATCCAATTCGGGATCTTTCGTGACGGCATACACGGAAGCCACCCCTTCCATCCATTTATACATATCACCGTCATGAAAGGGAGGTCCCCAATGTTCACCCTCGCAAACACCGGCAGCTATTTCAAAGTTACGGAAGCCATGCGAAACATCGGGATTGTTCCATGTATCCCACATACTTTGCAAGGAGGTATGGCTATATACATTGAAACGGTCGCCCCAAAAGCCATCTGTCCAATGCACGGCACCTAATTCCGTATTGGCCATCTTGGCAAAACGACTTTGGCTCATATCCGTCAGCCCGCCCGACTGGGCAAATGCTCCCGTAGTTACTCCGGAAGCCAGTAAAAGTAGTAGTCTAATGCTTTTCATAATAATCTGTCACTTATTCTTTTCTTTATAAAGGGAGGACGATAATAAGAAACGTTTGTACTCTATTTATAATTATTTCATATTCTGTATCTTTAGAAAGAGCTTTCATTGGCGGATAATGGGAGTCTGTTTTCAAAAAACGGGTATCTGATTTTCATTTCAGACACCCGTTTTTTTCAAATTCTCCAATACTCTCTATCAAAGAATTCCTTTATCCACAATTGTATTATTTCAGTTTGCTCAAATCCAACTCTTTATAAGCCACACGCTGACGGCGCCAGGTATATACGGCATGCAGTTTGCCATCCTTGCCCTGAATGATGGACGGATAAGAATACTGGCTGATGGGGCTGTCTTCCAATGTCATTACATTCTTCCAGTGAATGCCATCATCCGAAACCGCCACACACAACGGTGTACGCGGCCCTTTCGGAGTACCCGGCAATGTGCTGAAATCATTATAAATCAATACATGGCGGCCATCCTTCATGGTTACGGCATCCGTGCCCGAATTATTATTGGGAACATCAAGCAAAGTGACTTTGCTCCATGTTTCACCGTTGTCACTGCTCCATGAAGTGGCAATCTGTGCGTTACGTGTACGGCAAAGTACCTGCAAACGCCCATCCTTATGACGCAAAATGCTGGGCTGGATAGCATAAATAGGCTTCTCGCCTTCTCCTTTTATGGCTTCACCGCCTTCCTGATCGTCTACATTGGCCGCATTTGCCTTACGCAAAGCTGTAGGCACACTCATTTCCGCCTCTACAGGACCTACCATCTTCCAAGTCTTTCCTTTATCATCCGAAATTTCAAAATGGATACGCCATCCTCCATCGCCTTCCGTACTGGAAGGACAAATGATACGGCCATCCACATACTCCGGCTTATTTTTAATAGGACCTAAGAAACCTTTTGGCAACGGTTCACGTTGGCTCCAAGTTTTTCCACCATCTTTAGAACGTACCAGCCAACCACTCCAATCGGCTACTTTCAATCCTATTTTATAGAACAGGATCAGATCTCCGCCGGGGATCTGGAAAAGCACAGGATTCCAACAAGCCTTGCGGCGTGCCCGGGACTTGTCCCCTTTAAACGTAGAAGCCACGGGGCCGGCATCCGCCGGAGTGGATTCTGCCGTAATGCCTGCCAAGACAGCCTGCGGATCATCCAGACTAAACACCCCGTCGGCAGCCAGATAAGGTGCGCTCCATTCCGTCGCGCCCTTCGGCTTGCGACATACCCAGATACAACAATCCGGATTACGCTCTTTAGTGCCTCCAAAGAAAGAGGCTACCAGGTCTCCGTTCTTCAATTCCACAATAGTAGCGCCGTGGCATTCGGGAAAAGAAGCTTGTTCGTATAGGAACTGATCTTCCACGATACCTGCACGGTTTTTACCTGAAGAAGGGTCCATGCTAACCGAAAAATGATAGTTCCCCGAAGGAACACTCCATACGGTAGAGTTGCCTTCCCGACGTACAAAGGTAACGTCCTTGTCTTTTACCGCCTTCTCGTCCAACGTTGGAAGATAAACCAATGCAGTGGTATTGCAGGAAACCGTGATATCCCATTCCAAATGCGTAAGGGTCTTCTTCCAGTTACTAATCATCTTGCCATATAAAGTGTTGTGCGAAGCCTTGACATAACTCAACTCCTGGATGGAAAAATCCGGTTTAAGGATGATTTGTTTGTAAGCGGGCTGTGCCGGATTAAATCCGGCTAAATCACGGAAATACCAAGTCAATAGATCACCCAATATCATCACATGGTTACAACTGTTCATCCAACGATTGGCGGTATCACCGTTCCACAGTTCCCAAATGGCAGTAGCTCCCTTTTCTATCATATAGCCATAACTGGGATAAGTCTTGTTGCTTGCCAACAGGAAAGCAACATCGCCACGCCCCATACGGGTAAGCTCACGCATCATCCAGTTCATACCTATCACCCCACTGCTGATATGACCTTTATTCCGGGTGATAATGCCTGTTATTACATTTTTCTCCACTTCTTCCCTATAGGCCTCAGGAACCATATCGAAAGCCAGCGGCAGGATATTGGCCGTCACCGTATTGTTACCATAGAATATGCTGTCGGGATAAAGAACATGCGGCGTTTGTACCGGAGAAGTTCCCTTCTTAACCGTAAGGAAACGGGCGTTGAAGCAGTCTTTGATTTTTGCTGCATCCTTCTCGAATCCTTTCGCCTCATCTTCCAGACCTTGCAAACGGGCGAACTTGGCCAGCATTTGCGATACCTTGTAATAGTAGGCTGTAGCAATCAGTGCTCCATCCGTCTTGCGGGCAGGGTCCTGACTGTGAATCAATTCCGGTGATTCGGGAGGCATACACCAGTCACCGTATTTATCGGCGTTAATCACTCCATCCTCTGTGGTGAACTCACTGCGTATATGGTGCATCCATTTCTTGATAGCGGCATAATTCTTACGAATAGGTTCGATGTTGCCGAACTGTTCATAAACCATATCACAGATTACCGGGAATGTGGACGACCACGTCATTTCCGATGTATAATAATTGTAATAAGCCGGACAAATATCAGGAATACAACCGTCTTCACGCTGCGCTTCACGGATATCATCCGCCCATTTGGCATAGGTGTTTCCATTGTTGAACATGAAACTTTCCCCCCACGTTCCCATAGCATGGTCGCCAAGCCAGGGCTGGCGCTCGTCACGCTGCGGACAATCCAAAGGCACTCCTTTATAATTACTGGAAATCCCCCACCAGGCATTCCGATAAACCCGGTTCATGATATCATTGGAACACTCGAAAGTACCGTTATCTTCCAAGTCATCATATACTACTTCAGCAACCAAATCTTCCGCTTTCAGATTTTTATAACCTGTCACTTCTACATATTGGAATCCATGATAAGAAAAACGGGAACTCCAGGAGGTGTTGTTTTCTTTACCGTTGCAGATATAATAATCCGTACTCTGGCTATGGCGGAGATTTTCCACATCCAGTTCCGTACCGTCGTTCTTTACCCGTTCGGCATAACGTATGCAAATCGTATCTCCCGCAGCGGCTTTCGCTATGTTAATACGCACCCATCCTGCCATATTCTGACCGAAATCAATCATATAACGGTCACCATATTGCTTGAAGACAGCCGGTTTCAGCGTTTTCATCACTTTCATGTTGGGAGCGGTATTGCCGCGGAGTGTACCGTACGGCAATGAAACACGTTGCGCTTTCAGCCATTTGGAATCATCATAACCGGGCTGTGTCCAGTTTCCCAATTCCATACGGGCATCGTAAATCTCACCATCGTATTCATTATTGCTACGTATAGGCCCTTGAGCCGTCAAACGCCATTTCTCATCACTGTTGATGCGCTGGATACTGCCGTCGGTATATTCTATAATCAGATTCAGACGCAACTTGGGGTAACCAAAAGTAGGAATCTTATAAGGTTTGTAATTTTGACGCATAGTGTAGAAACGTCCGTTGCCCAGGGTCACTCCGATGGCATTGTCGGCATTTCCTCCGGCAACCTGTTTGGTGACATCAAAAGAATTGTAAAGCACAGTACGACGATAATCACTTGGAGCCGGCGCCAATACCTGATCACCTATCCGCTGGCCGTTAATGAACAGTTCGTACATACCCAAACCGCACAAATGAAGGGTAGCATACTTTATCTCCTTGGCTTGCGTTTTAAATTCCGTGCGTAAATAACGAGAGCTCAAACGGCTGTGTGAATCTTCCCGGTCCCATGCAAACGCAGCATCCCAACCTATCCATCGTCCTTTCCAATGAATCTCACCTAAAGGTCCCATCCCCCATCGGGCAGGCTCGCTCCATTCTGTCTCACCGCGATTGGTATAGCTTCTCACTTTCCAGTAAACACGCTGATTGCTTTTCAAACGCTTCCCTTGATAGGGAATCCATACGGACGCATCGGATTCCACTTTTCCGGAATCCCACAAATCCCCTTTATCCTGTGCTAAAAGTTCAGGAGAAGACGCAACCAAGATCCGGTAGGCGGTCTGCATCACATTTCTTTGAGAAGATTCCAACCGCCAGCTCATACGGGGAGCAGCAGTATCCAACCCCATGGGATCTACCATCTGCTCGGTACGCAGGCCGGTAACCGAAACATCCGCTGCCTTCAACCACAACGGAAGTGCCAGAAGAATGATTAATAATACTTGTTTTTTCATGATATGCATATTTCTTACTTATTCCATTTCTGTATGGCATCCGGCAAGGCTGTCCAAGCTTTCTGCACATAATCCTTCGCAGAATCCACAACAATCAGAACCTGATCATTACCGCTCAGATAACCGCTATCATGCTGGAAAGAAGTGACTTTACTGTCAAACTCACCGATATATTCCAACTTACCGTCCTTCGCGCTATACCACCATGCATTCTTTTTCGCACCGCTGATTTTGCTCAAATCGATCTGCATAGGACGTCCTGAGTAATTGTAAACCAACAAATAGTCATTTCCACGGGTAGCGATGGCACGGTCATAGCGTTCGCCGTTAGTTCCCGCAATAACACTCTGATCGGGCACACGTTCAAAGAAAGGAAAAGTCAACATCAAGTTCTTCAGATATTTCATCTGATTGAAACCGGGGTCTTCCAAAGCATCCCACCATGCTTTCTTACGTCCGTCGGCACCGAAAGAGGCTCCATATCCGGGACGGATAAATTGCATGATATCATTATGACCGTATGAGTGCCCGAATGATCCGGCGAATACCGACCAATAGGCATAACGACGCACATCGTGCTGATTCCAACGGGTTTCATTGGGATCATGCAGTCCCTGTGGAATGTCTTCATAAATAGGTTCATCATCAATTACCGGTTTCAACGGAGTCTTTGCCTGACTAGCTTCCACAAAACGCCAGTTATCTTCTTCCGTATTCTCTTCGATAGGATAGTCACCATCACCGTTACGCTGTCCGTAACGACGGTGTCCGCTTTGGAACATATTGAAATCCAGCCATTCGCGGTCATTAAACCAAGTAGCCGACGTGGTACGTCCACGCGGATGGAAAGTCATCAGATGACCTTTGTCTATGCTGCGGATACTGTTTGCCAACGCATCCCATACCTCCGTCTTATTATCACCGCGGATATCCCCTCCTATCATCCAAATAATATTCGGCTCATCCTTGTAACGTTCTGCAAGAAACTTACCGTATGCCACGGCTTCTTTTTCATTCATCAGCCCTTGTTCCACGGGAGTTCCCCAAATACATACCATCCCTATATAGATGCCCCGTGAAGCGGCACTTTTAATAATATAGTCCATGTGATCCCAATATCCATAAATCCCTTTGCGGTTGATATCTTTGAAATTAAAACCGTCTGTCATGGAATACTGGCCGTAAATATTCATGGAAGGCACACCGTTCAATACCTGCACCTGCACCATGTTATATCCGGCATCCTTGCACTTATTCAGATAGTAAGAAACCTCGTCACGATTCAAACGTTGCGGCATCAGCCATCCGGTTTCACCCAACCAGAAGAAAGGTACTCCATTTTCATGCTTCAGGTAACGTCCCTCCTCGGACACCACCAGTTTGCCGTTCTTCCAGGGAATATACGTTTTCGCTTTCTGCGCCGGCAACGAAGTAGAGCAACATAGCAATAAAGCCAATAAGGAAAGTAATGCGTGTCTGTTCATCATTGTATTTTCAAATTCGTTTATTAATTAATTGACAATCTCCAAACAAGAGCTTTTATCAAAACAACAAGGTGTTTAAAAAAGGTCCTTATGTTTACGGAAAAGATGAAGACCTTTTTGACAAATGTCCTCATATTTTTCAGATTATTCCTACTGCTTCATTTTCTCATATTCAATAGCTGCCAAAATAAAGGAACCTACTGATTTCGGATCGTTCTCTATCACCGGCTCACCTATGTAATAAGCAAAACTTCCATCCCGGTTTCCTTTACCGCCTAATCCGGCAACAGCACAACAGTTGGTAATAGTGTATGAACCATCAGGCTCTTCTTTAATGAATTGTTTTATCAAACCGTTGAATCCACGCTCTGCGGCCGCTTTATACTCCACAGGAATATATCCTTTGTTTACAGCCTTACACAAGAAATATACAAAAAGCGATGAAGCGGAAGATTCCAGATAATTTCCTTTACGGTTATTCTGGTCAGTCACCTGCCACCATACCCCTGTTTCAGGCTCCTGGTATTTTACAATGCCTTCGGCCAACGTATTTATAATCGTCATAATGCTGTCGCGTCCTTCGAACTGCACCGGTGACGATGTCGTTCTCTGCAGCCCAGGCCACGGCAGCGGCATACCAGCCTATACTGCGGCTCCAGAAGTTGGGTGAGCACCCGGTTTCCTTATTTGCCCAATTTTGTGTTTTGCTCTCATCCCAGCCATGATAGAACAAACCGGTTTTAGGATCATACGTTTTACGGGCAATCAGCTTTATTTGATTCACAATATCGGCATTGACCGTAGTATCCTTGAATACGTTACCATATTGAGCCAGATAAGGAGAAGCCATGAATATACCATCCAGCCACATCTGGTGCGGATATATCAGTTTGTGCCAGAAACCGCCTTCACTGGTACGGGGCTGTTCGGCCAGTTGTTTGCGAAGAGTATCCATCGCCACCTTATAACGCCCGTCTCCCGTCTTTTCATAAAAATCGAATAAAATCTTTCCGGCATTGATATTATCAATATTAAAAGAAAGATATTTCATGGTCTTTATCTTACCGTCGGTGTCTATCAGACTGTCTGCATATATTTTTGCATAATTATAATAGGCAGTGTCACCGGTATGTTTCCATTCCTCCAACATGGATTTCACCACCAGTCCGTGCGTATAGCCCCAACGAGGCTTTTTCGCTTTTTCTATCATCCAAGGCTCAGGGAAACGTTGCATTTCCGACTGAGCCATACGTTCGCTCCATTTGATTTCTTCGGTCTGTTTAGGAGTGGCAGTACATGCACACATTCCACCTGCCAGCAACAATGAGCAAATAATGTTTAATCCTGTTCTTTTCATATTTCTTCTTTTTACTATTTTTCATCCTTACAATCAATGCAAGAATCATCACTTACCTAAGAATATATACTCTTCACCTGCTTTGGTTTCCAGATCATAAAGATAAGTTTTTTTCAACTCAACTTTATTCAATTTCGCTTCTTTATTTATAATCGGCTGTAAGATTTCGGGTATGGCATACAATTTATTCGGATTCTCTCCTTTTGCCTTTCTCAGCCCTTTGCCTGCCAGCGGATTTAAAGAACGCAAACGACAGTTTCCCCCATTACGGGATTTCACCACCAACCGGCTCACTTTACCATTCTTCCAACTCAAATCCAATTCAAAACCTCCACGGGCTATAATCCCGTTCACGCTTCCCTCTTTCCATTGCGCCGGCAATGCGGGAAGTAAATAAATAAAACCATCGTGGCTCTGCATCAGCATTTCTACGATACCCGCCGTACAACCAAAATTACCGTCAATCTGAAAAGGTGGATGGGCATCAAACAAATTAGGATAAGTTCCTCCTTTTTTCTTCTCGTTACGTACGAGAGTCAACTGATCGGTTATCAGTTTATAAGCATGGTCACCATCCAACAGACGGGCCCACAAACATACCTTCCATCCCATACTCCATCCGGTAGACGGATCGCCACGATGAATCAGCGAAGTACGTGCCGCATCAAACAATTCGGGAGTACGGTAAGGAGAAATCTGATTACCGGGGAACAAACCATAAAGGTGTGACACATGACGGTGCACATCCTGCGGATTGTCCCAATCCATCATCCATTCCTGCAATTGCCCCCAACGTCCTATCTGCATGGGCGCCATTTCCTTTAAACGCTGTTCCAAACGGGTGGCAAATTCAGCATCCGTACCCAACAGACGGGCGGTCGTGATTATCTGATTCCACAAATCGAATATCAGCTGGTTATCCAAAGTACACCCGGCAGCCGTAGTCGCTTTCCCGTTACTGCCTGCATGAGTATTCTCCGGAGAATTGCTCGGACATACCACCAACCAGTTATGCAAAGGTTCCTTCACCATGATTTCATCAAAAAACTTACCGGCTTCTTTCATGATAGGGTAAGCCGAGCGGAGAAATTCCATATCGCCTGTATAAAGATAACGTTCCCACAAATGACGGCACAGCCAGGCTCCACCCGTAGGCCATAATCCCGACGGAGCCTTGTCTATAGCTCCGGTAACACGCCATATATCCGTATTGTGATGCAATACCCAGCCATCCGCCCCATACATAATCTTGGCCGACTCACGCCCTGTTTCACTCACTTCACGGATCAGTTGTATCAAAGGCTCGTGCAATTCGCTGAGATTCGTCACTTCGGCCGGCCAATAGTTCATTTCAACATTGATATTACACGTGTATTTACTATCCCAGGAAGGAAATAATTTATCATTCCAAATGCCTTGCAAATTAGCAGGCTGCCCACCCGGCTGTGAAGAACAAATCAACAGATAGCGGCCGAAACGGAAATAAGTGGCCACCAGAAAATCATCCTTCGTTTCCTTGAAATTCTGTACACGCATATCAGTGGTTACCCCTGCATATTTGTCTATGCCTAAATCCAAAGAGACACGGTCCATATATTGCTTGAAAAAATCGACGTGTGCCTTACGTGATGTCATATAATCTTTACTTACAGCCCGGCGCAGATAGTTCTTCGCACGCTCCACTTGGTTACCTGTTATATCCTTGTAATTAGTAAAGTTGGTAGCAATGGAAATATAAATCACAGCCTCGTCCGCCCCTTCTATACTCAAGACTCCGTCACGACAAGACCGGGTTCCTCCCTGAGTACGTGCAGTCATACGTCCCTGAAATTCAACCTTCCCTTTGAGTCCTTCATGCCAGGAAGATACGCCCGAAAGGGTAACCTCCTCCCCTTCCGTCGCAACCATCACATCCTGATGCGGAGTAGTAAGATTGGCGTTACAAGTAATCTTTCCGGGTTGGCTGGCAGTAAGACGCACCATAACTACCTGATCGGCAAACGACGTCAGTGTTTCACGCTGATAAGTCACCCCGTCCACCTTATAACGCACGATGGTACGAGCTGAATCCAGGCTCAGTTCCCTATAGTAATCGGAATAACGTGTATGCCCCGGAAAAGAAATATGCAGATCGCCAAACGATTGATAGGGCATACCGCTATTGGTCTTCGCCATTACTTTCTCGGTAGCCAACGTTTGTGCTTCAAGATATTTTCCCTCGAACACCAACCGGCGCACTTTGGGAATATATTCCAACGCATCGGGATTAGCATTATTATTGGGACGTCCTGCCCAAATAGTTTCTTCGTTCAACTGGATATGCTCCACACCGGGATTGCCGAATACCATCGCTCCCAACCGCCCGTTACCCAGCGGAAGCGCTTCAGTCCAAACCTGAGCGGGTTCGTCATACCACAGTTTATATTCCTGTGCGGCAGCCTGCAAGTAAGAACTTGCCCATAACAGCCCCCCCACTATCCATTTTATTTTCATATTGATCTCTAGCTTTTATTAAAGGGAGACGAAAAAAGAAGACGGATGTACTCTGTGGAAAGAAATAAAAAAGTAAATATCATGAAAAAACTTTCCCTGGCACCTCAACAAATCCGGCTTCTCTATTGTTATTAAAATAAAACCATCTTATAAAATTAGAATTATATGAAAATAGCAGAGATTAAAGGAAGAGAGATTTTGGATTCACGTGGTAACCCCACTGTGGAAGTGGATGTGATATTGGAATCAGGGATTATGGGCCGTGCCTCTGTCCCATCGGGTGCGTCAACCGGTGAACATGAGGCATTGGAGCTACGTGACGGTGACAAGACCCGTTACGGGGGCAAAGGCGTATTAAAAGCTGTAGAAAATATAAATACCCTTATCGCTCCGGCATTGAAAGGAATGGACTCTATGGACCAACGTGGCATTGACAAAGCCATGCTTGATCTGGATGGAACCCCAACTAAATCAAAACTGGGCGCAAATGCTATTTTGGGCGTATCCCTGGCTGTGGCAAAAGCTGCCGCCAACTATCTGGATATCCCTCTTTACAGATACATCGGCGGAACAAATACCTATGTCATGCCCGTCCCGATGATGAACATCATTAACGGAGGCTCGCATAGCGACGCTCCTATCGCTTTTCAAGAATTCATGATTCGTCCTGTCGGCGCAAAGACATTCCGTGAGGCCTTACGGATGGGCGCAGAAGTATTCCATGCTTTGAAAGAGGTGCTGAAAAAACGCGGACTAAGCACAGCCGTAGGAGATGAAGGCGGTTTTGCCCCTGCACTGGATGGCACCGAAGATGCTTTGAATTGTATCCTTGCCGCTATTGAAGCTGCCGGATATGAACCGTTCAAACATATCACCATCGGTCTGGATTGTGCTTCTTCCGAATTTTATCATGACGGCATCTATGACTATACCAAGTTTGAAGGCCCCAAAGGGGAAAAGCGCAGTGCCGCCGAACAGGTTGCCTATCTGGAAAAATTGAGTTGGGACTACCCCATTGATTCGATAGAGGATGGTATGGCAGAAAACGACTGGGAAGGATGGCGCATGCTGACCGAGCGTCTGGGCAACCGCTGCCAGCTGGTAGGTGATGACTTGTTCGTTACCAATGTGAAGTTCCTGGAAAAAGGAATCAGTGAAGGTTGTGCAAACTCTATCCTGGTAAAAGTAAACCAGATCGGTTCGCTGACTGAAACTCTGGATGCTATCGAAATGGCCCAACGTAACGGCTACACCACTGTGACCAGCCACCGCTCCGGTGAAACGGAAGATGCTACCATTGCAGATATCGCCGTAGCCACCAATAGCGGACAGATTAAAACCGGTTCACTGAGCCGTAGCGACCGTATGGCAAAATACAACCAGTTGCTCCGCATTGAAGAAGAATTGGGTAACCGTGCCGTATATGGATATAAAAAAATAGCACGCAATTTTAAAGCGTAAGCGGTTTATATCCCCAATTCCATAAATGAAGACTGCCTCAAGAGGGATCGTGACGATTCCGGCTTGAGGCATTACTTTTGCACTATTATTTAATCTCAACTGGGCTACAACGTTTTTTCCTCCCATTCCTCCACCGTCATGGTTTCCGATGAAAAACTGACACCAATAGCCGTGACTTTGCGCGTGTCTGTCTGATAAGGTGTAGCATATCCTTTGTCCTCTATCTGCTGCAAGGCTTCAGCAGCCGTACCATCCAGTTTAAACTCAAATATATATACATAATCCTTTGTCTCCAATACACAGTCCACTCTTCCTCTTGACTGAGTTTTCTCCACATGCAACAGGCAATATACCCCAAGCAAACGGAGAATCAGATAGAAAGTATATTGAAAATGTTTTTCTGTCGCTTCAACCGTCTTTATCGAGCCATGAGAATCATAAGGTATATCCGCAAGGAAAGAAGTTAAAGCTGAACAAAAAGCCGTAGTTTCCCCTTCCTCAAGTAAAATGACGGCATCTACAATCCAGTTGGAAACTTCAAACTCTTGGGGTTTGAAATAATTGGCTGCCACCATGGTCAGAAATCCCTTTTTCACCTCATTATTTGGAAAGTCCAACAGGTAACGGTTTCTCCGGGAGTCGTATTCCTTGATCGTCAGATAGCCGCTTTGATAAATCATAGGCAGCGGTTTTTCCACATCGGCCTTATAATCGACAAACATCGAAGGATCATAGTAACGCCCAGTCAATTCATCCATCTGCTCGTGGTTATGCCGCAGAAGTTTGATCAAATAAGTAGGAGTACCTGATGCAAACCAATAGTCGCGGATATCGTTCATATCAAAAGCATTGAGCAGGCTGAAAGGATTATAGACACCAAGCAAGCCGCTGCCAAAATGATAGCCATCGTATTGCATTTTGAGTACGTCTTTCATTTCCTCCACTGTATAATTGAACTTTTCAGCCAAATTTGCAATAGGTTCTGCAAAATAATGTTCCAATTCCACCTGAGTCACACCACACAATGCTTCATAATGATTATCCATACTTATATCTTTAGGCTGGTTGAACCCGCTGAACACACTGACTTGCGAAAATTTTGTCACTCCCGTAAGCAACACAAACCTCAAGTATTCATCAGCCCCTTTGAAGGTGGAATAGAAAGCTTTCAAGATTTCGCGGTTGGCATCTTCCAGAGGAGTATCCAATGCATCGAGAATAGGCTTGTCATATTCATCTACCAGCACCACGGCACGACGCCCCGTTTGCTGATAGGCTAGAGAAAGTATTTGTTCGAACCGCTTCCCCATAGGAACCTCACGGGGAGTTTCTCCGTAGATTTTCTCCCAGTTGGCAAGATAATATTCTATGGTAGCTTCCAAGTTTCCTTTTTCCGTAAAGTTAACACCGTTGAAATCTATCTTGAACACAGGATACTGATGCCAGTCTTTCTCCAACTTCGCTATCATCAAGCCGTCAAAAAGTTCCTTGCGCCCCTTGAAATAGGCATCCAACGTGCTTACCAACAAGCTCTTCCCAAAACGACGGGGACGGCTAAGAAAACAAGTTTTGGTCGTCGTTACCAAACGATAAACCAAATCGGTCTTATCCACATAGACCCAATTACCTTCTATTATTTGATCAAAACTCTGTATGCCAATGGGATATTTCATCATTCTCTTTTTCTTAAATGGATTGTTAATGCGAAGATAACGACTTCTCTTCGCATTAACAATAAAAGTGGGAAAACAAATTCATTTCAAGTGAATTTTAAAGACAAGTCCTCCTGAGAAATATTTTCCGTTATTCAGTTCCGCCGATTCTTACAAGGCAGGGACAGTGGGGACAGCAGGGACAGCCCCTTTTTTTCTCACACAC
>OHTF01000578.1_pt1 | contig 14544 bp, 15 predicted proteins | sample 1578811 | NCBI WGS metagenome assembly OHTF01 (sample SAMEA3879571, study PRJEB24766) | human gut metagenome | biome: human-associated habitat; feature: feces | place: USA | collected 1985/1987
GTACAAACAATAAAGATGCATTTTCAGTAAATAATGCAGAAGCAAAATTAAAATACCCAATAGCTTTAATGACAGCAGATGAAGTGTTATATGCAGGAGAAGCAACAAATACAAGTACACAAACAAGTTGGTATTATACAAATAGTACATACAACAATATAACTAGTTCAAATGGTTTCTGTCTTCTTTCACCTGATTTTTATGGCGGCAGGAGTGTATATTATTATGCCATTAGTGTTTCTGACACTTTGAATTCTGTTGATGTCGCTGTTTCGCAAGCTATCCGCCCAGTCACTTCACTCAAATCTTGTGTTCAATGGAAAAGTGGAGACGGCTCAGCCTCAAACCCATACGAAATCGTCGAAAACGGTGGCTGCTAAAAAATATGTCGAATAAAATCGAATTTTGTTTACTTATATAACTCGCTCGTGCTATAATTAATTTGTAAGGTGGGTGTTAGAGATAAACTATGAGGATAAAAATTATTAATTAAATTTAATCTTTTTTGTCCTCTTTTTCACTACCTAGAAAGGAGAGAATATGAAAAACTTAAAGTTGATTGTGCTTTTAGTTATTGGTTCATTATTAATTACTGCTTGTAGTTGCTCTAAAATCAAATATACAGTTTCATTTGATAATGATGGCAAAATTGAAAAAGTAGAAGTTACAAAAGATGATAAGGTAACTCCTTTAGCTGAGCCAACAAAAGAAGGCTATACTTTTGATGGTTGGTACTTGGGGGAAAACAAATATGACTTTGAATCTAAGGTAACAAAGGACATTACTTTAACTGCAAAATGGACTAAAAATGAAGAGCCAGTAAAACCAGAAGAACCTTCTAAAACTAAAATATTTAGTGTTACTTTTGAATCTGATGGAAATGTAGTCACTACAAAAGAAGTTAAGAAAAACAAAAAAGTTGCTAAAATAGAAGATCCAACTAAAGAAGGATACAAATTCATAGGTTGGTATTTAGATGGTAAACTATATAACTTTAACTCTAAAGTAACAAAGGACATTAAACTAGTTGCAAACTGGGAAAAACTTCCTGTAATAAGTTATTCAGTTGAAAAACTAGATGGTTCATCTTTAGGACAAGTAAAAATATACGTAACTAAAGACGGCGTTAAAACAGATGGTTATATTGACTTAGTAGAAACAGATGGTACTACATATGAAAAAGTATCTGTAAAATCTACTGGATTAGAATTTAACGAAAAGTTAATTAAAGAAATTAAAAACGTAAAAATAAAATAGAAAGGAAAGAAATATGAATAAAATAAAAAAGATATTATTTACTTTAATATTATCTGCATTATTCATAGTAAATGTTGATGCTGCTGTTAAAGAAAGTGGAGAATATGATGTAGACACTTACATAATAGGTATCACTAGATTTGATAATGGTGTAATCATTAATGACGAAAAAATAACTGTTGCAAAAGATAACTTTGAAACATTTATTAAAAGTTTTGACCAAGGTTTACCAGAAATAATTAGTATAGATATCCACTACTACAGTGCACTTACTAAAAAATGGTATTACTTTGAAAATGATAAAACATTTACTAAACTAAATGAAATTGATAGCAAGAAATTTGCTAGTGACTTAGATATATTCTATGTAAATAATGAAGAAAAACAGCTAGAATTAAACTATGATGGAAATGTTGATGAAAATTCAATATCCAATAAAAAAGTAAAATTTGAAAATAACAAATTTATAATTCCAGCTACAATTTTAGAATTTAACTTTACTAGTAATGGTAATAACTTAAATGTTGAAACTAAAACTAATGAAAACAATGAAAAAGAATATGGTAAATATTATATTCCGTTATATATAAATGTATATGATGAACAAAATAATCTTATACTAGCAGTGCCTACTAACTATGACGGATTAATAGTTACTGATAATTTATTCAAAAACTATGAAAAAGATGCTTACAAACTTACATATGTTGATGACAAAGGAGAAGTAGACTTCACTAAAAAAGTAACTGATTCTAATTATAAAATATATCAAAAATATATACCAGTTGGATATATAATTGAAAATGAAAATATGAAGTTTGATAAAGAAACTTTAATAGGAACTTATACAGGAAATATTGAAGTTGATTCAGTAGGTAACTATATTATTTTCACCATCAAAGCACCAGAAGGATTAGACTTAGATAAAGTTCTAGTAAATGGAAACGCTTATAGCTGGCATAATAACGAATTAGATTTTGATATTGATATCGAAAATGATGATTTAACTGACAGAATAATTACAATTAAATGGAATGATGAAACAACAGTTAACTATACTATTAAATTCAGTAATAATAAATTTAATAGATTAGTTGAATACTATAATGAAAATGGTGCTTTAATAGCTGAAGAATCAGTAGAAGATGGTGCTATAATAAAGGGAGTCAATGCTAATAAAACAGGATATACTTTTTTAGGGTACACTCTTAGCTTTGATAGTGAAGAACTATTTGATACTACTAAGGGTATAACAAAAGATACAAAATTATATCTAAAATATTATGAATCTCCAATAGTAAGTTATAATAATAGTTATAATCTATTACTAGGAGAAGAACAAAACATAACTGCAGAATTAATAGCAAATGGTTTATTAAATAAAAACTTTAAACTAACTGCAAAATTTGCAGATGATGTAGAGTTCGATGAAAATAACTATGTAAAAATTAAAGTTGGAGAAAATTACGAATTATTAAAAGATATTGAATTTACTAATGCAAGTGATTTAACTAACTTAGATTTACTAGTTAAAGTAAGTAATGAAAACTATAAAAATGTTACTTATGTAATAACTTATAATGCTACTGAAACAGTAGCAACAATAGATAATAAGTTAATAACAAATGAAGATGTTTATTTTACTGTAAATAATCATTACTATAAAGAAAACGAATTTGAAAAAGCACTTTCAGAAAGTAATGAAAATAACTATGTAGTACTTGAAAAAGACGCTACACTTTCTTCCAGAGTAGAAATTACAAGTGGAAAAGTATACTTAGACTTAAATGGTCACTCTTTGACTAACTTAAATAACACAGATACATTCTTACTAAATAATACTGAAAAAGAAGTAGAATTAAATATTAAGAATGGTACTTTAATAGTTAAAAGAGATTCTATAGACTCAAATCTATTTGTATTTGCAATAAGAAATGGAATTAAAGGTGCTAAAAATAAAGTAACTACTAATTTAGAAAACGTTAACATTAAGAGTGATGATAATGGTGTATTCGTATTATCAGAAGACAGTAACCTAACAATTACTAACGGAGAAATCACTTCTAAAAACTATGCTATAAGTGGTAATGGAAGTAAAGGTAATAAGTCTACTGTAAACATAACAGGAGCAACAATATTATCTGAATCTATAGCAATATATCATCCTGAACTTGGAGAATTAACTATAGATAAAAGTAGTGTAACAGGTTTAACTGCTATATCACTTAAATCAGGTATACTTAACCTAAGCGAAAGCAAACTAGTAGGAACTAAAAAACCTTTAGAAACACCAGAAGTTAATAATAATGGTACATCAGTAACAGGAGACGCACTTTATATTGAAGTTAATCCAGGATATCAAAGTGTATCAAACGGATTAAGTACTATAGGTGTAAATATCTTAGGAAAATTAAATGTATTTGAAACAGTTGATGAAAATGCATATTCAATAAGAATATTTAATCCTAAAAAAATAGATGGAACTACTTTAAATATAGAAGACGACTTTTCTGTAATAGGCGAGATAGTTAACGAAAACGAAACTGGTTACAGAAAATAACATTAAGAGAAAGCAAATGCTTTCTTTTTTCTTTTAAAAAGCGTATAATTAAATAGTGATTAATATGAAAGAAGAATATAATAATTTGATTAAAGATATAATTGCTAACGATAAAGTAAAATCTATGGATAATTTTATCCAGCATTGTGATACTACAACCCTCGAGCATTCAAAAGATGTATCATATCTATGCTATAAAATATGTAAAAAATTAAAACTAGACTATAAATCAGCCACAAGAGCCTCACTTTTGCACGATTTTTATCTATATGAATGGAGAACAAACAAAGAAAGATGGCATGGATTCAAACATCCTTACATTGCTCTTAAAAATGCTGAAGAAGAATTTAATTTAAACAGAAAAGAAAAAAATATGATAAAAACTCATATGTGGCCTCTAACAATAATCCCACCATCTAGCCTAGAAGGACTCGTACTAACACTAGTAGACAAATACTCAGCTACTAAAGAAATAATGTCATATATAAAAAAGAGAACCAAAGAATCTAAGCCATTTAGATATGCTTACCTCTTAGTTCTCTTCATAATAAGAAAATTCTAACAAAGCAAAAAGACCCAAATGGGTCTTTTTACCTTGTGTGTTGAACACATTTGTGAATATTTATCCCTCTCGGGACAAGTTATATATTACTACAAAAATTTAAAAATGTAAACCCTAAAAATAAAAAAAACTAATTTTTTTTCAAAAATCAGCCCTAAAATTAAAAAAATGGTGGTTCCTTAGGGATTCGAACCCTAGACCCACCGATTAAGAGTCGGTTGCTCTACCAACTGAGCTAAGGAACCACGTGAGAAAATTATAACACAACCAAGCACATAATTTCAACCCTTATATTGAAAAAAAATACATAATTTAGTATAATAACTTTGTAGTGAGGTGCTTTTATGGAAGAAACAATTGTAATAGATACAAAATTAGTAAATCTAGAAAACGGAAGATCTGTTTTAAAAGAAATAATAAACGATATGAACGAAAGAGGCTATAATGCATACAAGCAAATAACAGAATACATTTTAACTGGAGAAATAGGTTATATAACGAGTTACAAAGGTGCAAGAAATAAAATAGAAAAACTAGACAGAAGAGACCTAGTAGAAACATTATTAAAGGAGTTTACTAAATGAGAGTACTAGGACTAGACTATGGAAGCACCACTTGTGGAATAGCCGTATCTGATGAAAGTGAAACAATATCAAGTCCAGTAGACACCATAAGATACAAAGAAAAAGAAGATTTACTTACCAAATTAGATGAATACATAGAAAAATATAAACCTGTCAAAATAGTTTTAGGTAACCCAATCAACCTAGACGGAAGCATAAGCAAAAGAAGCGAAGAGACATTTCTCTTCAAAGATGAAATAACAAAAAGATACAAAATAGAAGTAATTTTAGAAGATGAAAGACTAACCTCAGTAATAGTAAACAATATGCTAATAAATAATGGCTCTAGAAGAGACAAAAGAAAAAAAGTAGTAGATAAACTTGCAGCCTCATTAATACTAGAAACATATTTAAATAGGAGTAAAAATGGAAGATAATATAATAGAATTTGAAGAAAATGGTAAAACAGTGAAATATGATGTAATACTAAACCTAGAAGACATAAATGGTAAAAACTTTGTCGTATACACTAAAAGTAACAAAAAAGACAAAAAAGATGTAATATGCTATGCAAGTGAATACAAAATAGAAAAAGGTAAAACTAAACTATATCAAATCAAAAATGATGAAGACTATGAACTAGTAAATGAAGTACTAAATAGTCTACAAAATGGAGAAAAAAATGGTAACTAGAAAATTGAATAAAAAGAAACTTATAACATTTATATTAGTATTAATAATCTCAATATTACTAATAATAAGTGGTTTTATACTAAAGGGGTTTAGTTCAGTAAGCAAGAAAGAAAAATATTATAACTTTGAAGTAACTGAAGGAAGTACTGGATATCAAGTAATAGAGAAATTAGAAAAAGAAGGACTTATAAGAAATGCATTCTTACTAAAAGTATACTCTAAAATAAGTGGTAAACAAAGTGTAAGAGTAGGTATATACAAAATAAGTACAGATATGAATAGCATTGAAATACTTGAACTACTTAATAGCAATAACAGCATTAACACTGACGAAACAACTCTTAACTTTTACCCAGGAGAAAACGTAAGAGACTTAACTAAAAAAGTAACTGCTTTAACAAATTTAACTGAACAAGAATTTATAAGTACACTAAAAGACAAAACATACTTAAAAAAACTAATAAATAAATATTGGTTTCTAACTGATGAAATACTAAACGATGACATCTACTATAGCTTAGAAGGATACTTATATCCAGACTCTTATAGCATACTTAAAACTTACAAATCAGAAGATATAATAGAAATGCTACTAAATAATACTGACAAGAAACTAAGTCAAATAAAAAGCAAAATAGAAACAAGCAAATATTCACTTCACGAAGTACTTACACTAGCAAGTATAGTAACTTTAGAAAGTGGTGGAAGCTCTGACTCTAAAAAAATTGCAGGAGTATTCATAAACAGACTAAACAATAACTGGAGCCTTGGAAGTGACGTAACAACTTACTATGCAGCAAAAGTAAACTTAGCAGACAGAGATCTAACAAATGCTGAAATTAATAACTGCAATAATAAATACAACACTAGATGTTCAAGTATATCTCTTCCAGTCGGACCTATATGTAATCCACTAATAACTGTAATCACAGATGTGCTAAATCCAGAAAAAAGTGAATACTACTACTTTGTAAGTGACAAAAACAAAAAAATATACTACAGTAAAACACTAAACGAACACGAAGAAACAATAAGGAATTTAAAAAAGGAGGGACTATGGTATGAATACTAATAGTTTTTTCTCTGTAATAGAAGAATATGCAGAAAAAGAAAATGTACCTATAATGAAAAAAGATAGCATTGACTATCTTTTGAATTTATTAGAAAAAATAATATAAAAGACGTACTAGAAATAGGCTCAGCAATAGGCTATTCTGCACTTAAAATCTCAACTACTGGTGCAAACGTAACAACAATAGAAAGAGATGAAGAAAGATATAAAATAGCTGTAGAAAACATAAATAAAAGTAATTACAAAAATCAAATAAACATAATATTATCTGATGCACTTGATGTAAACATACCTGAAAAATATGACCTCATATTTATAGATGCAGCTAAAGGTAAAAATAAAGAATTCATAGATAAATTTAAAAAGAACCTAAAAACAAACGGATTTATAATAATAGACAATATGGACTTTCACGGATTAGTAGGAAAAAGTAGTGAAATCAAAAAAAGAAGACTAAGAAGCCTAGTAAGAAAAATAGAATCATTCATAGAATATATGGAAGATCAAACAGAATTTAAAGTATCAAAAATAAACGTAGGAGATGGACTATATCTCTTAGAAAGGAATAACTAAAATGGACAAATACTTTTTAATACCAAATAATAAAAATGATTTAACTGATAACTTAATACTTCCAATAGAAAACTATAGTATAGGTTTTGATGTATACTTTAAAGTAGAAGAAATAAATGAACTGGCAAAAGAAAAAAATGTAAGTGTAATTATAAATAGATTTATGCATAAAACTGATATAGAAAATATAAAAAGTGTAATTGAAAAATTAGAAAACATCGCGTACTACTTTATAGAAGACATGGGACTTACATACTTCTTACCAAAAGAAAAAGTAGTAATAACTCAAAATCACATAATAAACAACTACGAATCAGTAAACTACTTTAAAACTCTAGGATATGAAAACGTATTAATAAATAACGACCTAACAATAGAAGAACTAAAAGAAATAGAAGAAAAAACTGAAAGTAATCTATTTATGTACTACATAGGTAAAAATAATCTAATGTACTCTAAAAGACATTTAATAACTAGTTATAGTGATTACAAAGGTATAAACTTAGAAAACAAAAAAGAAATAGATGAAAAAATGTCAGGATATAAACTACTAATAAAAGAAGAAAAATGTGGTACTTGTATATTTAATCATTCCATCTATAGTGCAAATAAATACTTAAAAGAATTAAATAATATAAATAAAATAATTAATCTAAGTAATATGAGTAAAGAAGAAACAGAAATAATACTAAATAACTATGACAATGAAAACTTGGGTGAACTAATAGAAATAGATGATTACTTCTTAATAAATAAAATAGCATACAAAGTAGGTGATTTAAATGGTAGAAATTCTTAGTCCAGCAGGAGACTTAGAAAGACTCAAATGGGCTTTAACATATGGAGCAGATGCTGTATACATAGGTGGTTATAACTATAGTCTAAGAGCAAACGCTAATAACTTTAGTATTGACGAAATAAAAGAAGCTGTAACTTTTGCTCATAACTTAAACAAAAAAGTATATGTAACAGTAAACATACTATTTCATAATGAAGACTTAAAAAACTTAGATGACTATCTAATAGAATTATCAAATGCAAATGTGGATGCCTTTATTGTAAGCGATATGGCTGTTATAAAAAGAATAAATGAATTAAAATTAAAACCAGAATTACACATAAGTACTCAAGAAAGTAGCACTAATAAGTACACTATAAAATTCTGGGAAAACCTAGGAGCAACAAGAGTAGTACTAGGTAGAGAATGTTCGAAAATTGATATGATTGACATAAAAGAAAACACAAATGCAGAACTAGAAGTATTCATTCACGGAGCAATGTGTACAAGCTACAGTGGAAGATGTGTACTATCTAACTACGTAACAAAAAGAGACTCTAACCGTGGTGGCTGTAGTCAAGTATGCAGATTTACATTTAATATGGATGACAATAATGACTTTCAAATAGCAAGTAAAGACCTAAGTATGATAGACTACCTAGAAGACTTAATAAATATAGGCGTATCTAGCTTAAAAATAGAAGGTAGAATGAGAAGTATGTACTACATAGCAACAGTAGTAGATTCCTATAAAAAAGTAAGAGATATGGTAATAAATAATACTCTAACAGAAGAAAAATTAAACTACTACAAAAAAGTACTAAACAGAGTATCTAATAGAGAAAACAGGCCTCAATTCTTTGACAAAGAACCTGGAGTAAACGAACAGTACTACACAGGAAGAGAAGAAGCATCAAATCAAGACTTTTTAGGTCTAATCAAAAAAGCAGATGACCTAGTTACAATCGAACAAAGAAACAACTTCAAAATAGGTGATGAAATAGAAGTATTCGGGCCAAACACAGCCCCTCAAAAATTCACTCTAGAATATATGGTAAACGAAAAAATGGAAGAAACAAATGTAGCAAGACATCCTAGAGAAATCTTATACATAAAAGTGCCTTTCAAAGTAAACTCGGGTGACATATTAAGAGTGCCTATAGATTGACAAAATCAATAAAATTTGGTATTATTATAAACTGTTAAGGAGAAAAAGATAAAAATGAAACAAAAAGAATTTTTTTTAACTAGTGAAGGTTATTTAGAACTTGAAACTGAATTAAATCATTTAAAAACTGACAAAAGAAATGAAGTACTAAATGCCTTAAAAGAAGCAAGAGCATTAGGTGACTTAAGTGAAAATGCTGAATACGACAGTGCTCGTGATGAACAAGCAAAACTAGAAGCTAGAATTAAAGAAGTAGAATATATCTTAGAACACGCAACTATCATAGACGAAAATGCAAGTAGTGATACTGTACAAATTGGTTCAACTGTAGAACTAGAATATGATGGAGACGATGAAACTGAAGAATATAGAATAGTAGGTAGCCAAGAAGCAGATCCATTTAATAATAAAATATCAAATGAAAGCCCAATCGCAGCTGCTATACTAAACAAAAAAATTGGGGAAACAGTCGAGGTATCAAGCCCAGACGGTGTATACAAAGTAAAAATTGTAAGTGTAAAATAAGGATGGTGTAAAAAATGAAAAAAGAAATAGTAATGACTATGGAAAAAGAAGAATGGACTAAACTATTAGACCACGTATTCGAACACAAAAAAAATGAAGTAAAAGTAGATGGATTTAGAAAAGGACAAGTACCTAAGGATATATACATTAAAAAATTTGGTATAGAAAGTCTATATATGGATGCAGTAGACCACGCAATTCCAACTCTATATGACAAACTAATAGAAGAAAACAAAGACTTACTAAATGAAATAGCAGCTAGACCTGAAGTAGACATTAAAAGTGTAAGTGAAGACAAACTAGAAGTAAAATTCTCTATAACTTTAAAACCTGAAGTAAAACTAGGTAAATACAAAGATTTAGGAATCAAAAAAGAAGAAGCAAAAGTAACAGAAGATGAAATAAATGATGAATTAAATCACTTAAGAGAACAATATGTTGAACTAAAAGACAAAACTGGAAAAGTAGAAAAAGGCGATGAAGCTAACATTGACTTTGAAGGATTCAAAGATGGAAAAGCATTTGCTGGTGGTAAAGGAGAAAACTATCCATTAGTAATAGGAAGCAACTCATTCATACCTGGATTTGAAGATGCAATAATTGGTATGGAAATAGGAGAAGAAAAAGACATTAACTTAACATTCCCAGAAAACTATCATAGTGAAGAACTAAAAGGACAAAAAGTAACATTCAAAGTAAAAGTAAACTCAATAAAAGAAAGAGTATTACCTGAATACAATGAAGAATTCTTCAAAGACTTAAATATGGAAGGTGTAAACTCACTAGAAACACTAAAAGCTGAAATAGAAGCACACATCAAAGGTCACAAAATGGCTCACATAGAAGATGAATACTTTGAAAATTGCTTATCAAAAGTAAGCGAAAATGCTAAAGTAGACGTACCAGTTGAAATGATAAACGAAGAAATAGACAGAATGGTAAATGACTTCAGTCAAAGATTACAAATGCAAGGAATGAACATAGAAACATATATGAAAATGCTTAACGTTGACTTAAACACTTTCAAAGAAAACTTCAAACCTGAAGCAGAAAAAAGAGTAAAATACAGACTAGTACTTGAAGCAGTAGTAAAAGAAGAAAACATCAAAGTAGAAGACAAAGAACTAGATGACTACACTAAAGAAATGGCAACTAAATATCAAGTATCTGAAGAAGACTTACTAAAAGAAATAGGTGGAAAAGACTTTCTAAAATATGACTTAGAAGTAAGAAAAGCACTTGAAATAGTAACAAAATAACTAACCTAAAGAGAAAAACTTTAGGTTTTTTTATTCAAAGATATTGACTCCTCAAGCCAAACTATGATATTATTTTAATTGTAGAAGATATCAGAAATCTTCAAAAAACAAGGACGAGTGATAGATATGAAAAACAACAGTCTAGTACAAAATATTGCACTGGGGGGGGGGCAAAATCTAAATAAAATAAACCCTAGTTGTTTTTCATATGCATTAAAATGATAGGAAAAATTCTATCATTTTTTGTCGTTCAAAAAAGAAAAGAGATTAATATGAAAAAGAAGTTATTTATAGTATTAGGAGCTTTATTTTTAAGTATATCTTTATTATTTTCTTATATAGTTAAAGATAACAAAGAAGAAAATAACAAAGAAATTTCTAAAGTAGAAAAATTGCTTTCTAAACCAGAAGGAATACAAGCTTATACATTAAATGGAGAAAAAACTGATAAAACGTTTGACGAAATGGTTAATTATTATGTAGTTGATACTATTACTTGTCAAAATGGAAGTGTGGCTACTTATAATCAAAGTGATAATACAGTTACTATGACTAATGTACACGTACCAGAGTATTGTGTAATGAATTTTAAGCCAGGAACTTATACGTTAACTATAGATCCTAATGGAGGTTATAGAGCTTCTGACAATGATTCAAGTATTATGAAAGTTAATTACCAGTATGGGCACGTAGAAATAATTTCTGAAAGAAAAAAAGATGGATATACATTAATTGGTTATGAGATGTTTAATACAGATACTGGAAGCGCTGATGATGTTAAGGGTTCTAAATTTGAGTTTGATTCAAGTACTAATATAGGTACATTTACACAAGGAGCTGCTAATATAACACTTAAAGCTACTTGGGGAACTAATACATATAAGGTTACTTTAGATAATCAAGGAGCAACTACAGCTGGCACAGCAGAAGTATATTACCAATATAATACAACAAATACAATAAATGGAGTAACTTGTTATTATTATACGGATGTTACTTTAAAAAGTTGTGTCACTAACGGAACAACAATCACAGTGCCTACTAAAGCAGGGTATACTTTTGATGGATATTATACAGAAGTCAATGGTGGTGGAACGCAATATGTTAATGCTAGTGGAACGTTTATGAATAATATTTATAAGACTACTGGAAGTAAAACGTTATATGCTAAGTGGACAGCAAATAAATATAAACTTACTTTAACAAAAGGGACAGGAATAGGAACAATATATTATAAGATAAATGGAGCGAGTGCTTATACTTCATCTACAACAACAACTACATTAGATGTTAATTATGATTCAACATACTATTATTACGGGGTGGCATTAACAGGATATACATACACAAAATGTACTGAAAGCAGTCCTTGTTCAGCAAAGATGGGAGCAGAAGCTACATCACAAACATTAACAGGAACAATTAGTAAGTATAAACTCACTTTAACAAAAGGAACAGGAATAGGAACAATATATTATAAGATAAATGGAGCAAGTACTTACACTTCAACTACAGCCACAGCAACATTAAATGTTAACTATGGTTCGACGTATTATTATTATGGTGTTGCTGCGACTGGATACACATACACTGCTTGTACGGCAAGTAGTCCTTGCTCGGGTAAGATGGGAACGACTGCGGTTAGTAAGACACTTACAGGAAAGATTAATACTTATAAAGTAACACTTGCAGTAGTAGGAGGAACTGGTGCAACAAGTAAAAACATAAATTATAATTCTAGTGGAACATTTACAGGAGTAAAACCAAATTCTGGATATACAGCTACTGGAGCAACATTAACTTGTAATGGTGGAGCTACTATAGGGTTAAGTGGAACAACTGTTACAGTAAGTAAAGTCACTAAAACGCAGACTTGTACTTTATTATTTAAATCTAGTACTAAGTTGTATGATAAGTTGCTTGCAGATAACCCTACTATTACAACTAGACCAAGATTTGATAAGATGCTTACAACTACTAATACTGGTACTTTGTATAAGAGTACAGAAAGTGTAACAGGTGCAGCAGAAAAAACGGTATATTATTTTGCAGGTAATGCTAAAAATAACTGGGTTTATTTTGGAGGATTTTATTGGAGAATAATAAGAACTAATGCTGATGGAAGTATAAGAATGCTTTATTCTGGAACTGGTGTTAATAAACAGGATGGATATATAGGCACTAGTGCTTATAATACTAATAGTAATAGTCCTAAATATATAGGATATATGTATGGAAGTGCTGATACTACACTTGAAGATGCTAGAACTAATACATATAATAGTACAATTAAGACGTATATTGAAAATTGGTATAAGTCTAAATTAACTGATTATACTAAGTATTTAAGTACAGAAGCTGTATATTGTAATGAGAGACAACTTGCTTCTGGATATAATTGGTATTATTATAAATCACCTAGTGATGCAATTCATTTCTTAGCTTATTCTAGATTAGATGGATATTATAATAATGATGTTTATCCAACGTATGATTGTAAAGTATCACAAGATGCTTTTTCAGCAAGTAATTCTAGTGCTAAGACAACTTATCCAATTGGACTTATGACTTATGATGAGGTTACTATGGCTGGTGGACTTTATAGTACAAAATTAACTAGTCCTTATACTTGGTTCTTTAATAATGCAACTGATGGAACAAGCATAACTGGTAATGTTTCATGGTGGTTATTATCTCCAATAATGTGGAATGGTTCTGATTCAAGTATATCTATTTTCTCAGTTACAACTGATTTAACAGGTTATATATTTCGTAGTACTACTTCTTCTTCACGATTAGGAGTAAGACCAGTAGTTAGTTTAAAAGCTTGTACTTTATGGTCATCAGGAAACGGGTCTTCTTCTAGTCCTTATGAAATAAACGGAGGTTGCTAAAGAAAGGCGAAAAGCCTTTCTTTTTGCATTAAAACTTGAAGAAAAAAATAATTTATGTTATATTAAGTATGAGGTGTAAAAATGGAAAAGAAAAAAAGTAAAAATGAATCTGTAGAAATGAATGATATTAAGAAGTTATCTATAATAGTAGGTGTAATAGTGGTGACATTTGGAATAGTTTATGGTTTAACAGTAGGTGCTACTAAACTTGGTTTATTTGAACCACATTATACTAAACCAGAAGCAGCTGATGCAGTAATAAGTTATGAAAAGATAAATGCAGGAACTATCTTAAATAGAAGCGACTCTGAATATTATGTAGTTATTGCTGACTTTAGTGATAATAAAAATGTATATATAGAAAGTTTAGTAAGTTCATATAAACAAAAAGAAACTAAACTTCCAATATACATAGTAGACTTAAGTGATGGACTTAACAGAAGTATAGTAGGAGAAACCGATAATACAGGTGCATCTACTGTAAGTGAAATGAGTGTAAAAAGTGAAACACTATTAAAAGTAAGTAATAAAAAAATAACTAAATACTTAGTTAAATTAGAAGACATAGAAAGTGAATTGAAATAAGTGCTAAGACCTAGCACTTATTTTATTTTGAAATTCTCTAAATATTTATTGTAAG
>OHTF01000584.1_pt1 | contig 14484 bp, 12 predicted proteins | sample 1578811 | NCBI WGS metagenome assembly OHTF01 (sample SAMEA3879571, study PRJEB24766) | human gut metagenome | biome: human-associated habitat; feature: feces | place: USA | collected 1985/1987
ACCCTGCGCAGTCTCTCAATCTTAAGCTGCAATGCCCCGTTATAGCTTGTCACAAGACCATTTACCTCTACATAATCAAGAGCCTCATACTCGCCTATTCCCATTGAAGAAGGATCCCATATCTTACCATCAAGGCAGCCTGTCTTGTCCTGGAGTATAACACTCTCATATTCCCGTCCTGTCTTAGTGGTTGCCGTTGCCTTATTCTTACACAGGTAAATATCCGAAATCCTGTCACCATCTTTCAAAGTCTCAATAAACTTCATCTTTTAAGCCTCATCTGTCTATATTCTATAAATAATTATTTGCTTCCCAGCGTGACACTGAATAATATATTCTTATATTCATCCTTGCCTAATCTCTTAACATTGATTGTTGCCTTATCTCCACTGTTAAGCTTATATATTTTCTCACTAAATGTGCTAAATGTCAAAACGGTTTCATCATTAACTGACGTAATGACATCACCTGACTGAATCCCTGCCTGAAATGCAGGTGAATTTTCCTTGACCTCCCTTACATACACTCCTGCCGGAAGTCCATATGCCGATGCCATATCTGCCGTTATATTCTCTCCGATTATCCCGCAGTATGTAACCGTATAACCATTGGACAGCTCCTCAATAAGTGCCTTAAGGTCAGATATGCCATAGAATGACATAACTCCATTGAATCCCGTTCTTACAGGTATTCCTATAAGGTTGCCCGAAGCATCAAACAGATATCCGTAATCCCCTGATATCATTGCCATATTCGTGTATATAAGTCCCAGATAAGAATCAACGAGACTGTCTTTATTAACAACACTCGTTGCAATTCCCTGATTAACTCCAAAATCAGCTCCGAGAATACGTCCTGCCGCTATAACCGTATCACCCTGACGCACCATATATGAATTACCAAGGTTGGCACACTTTATGTATGAACGCGCTGTCTGTGTCATGTCGCTTTGCTTTATGCTTATAACAGCTATTCCCGTATCAGCATCACCTTTGAGATAATGTCCCCCGACCTCACTTGAATCTGCAAACCTGACTATAATCCGTGACGCATCTGCCACTTCATCATATCCCGTAATCACAAAATATTCCGCATCTATTTCTGCAAAGATGACACCTGATACAGAAGCTTCCCCGGTGCCGAACTGCAGCTCATCCGTGCTCTGTCTTCCGGTAACTCTTACTGTCGATCTGCTTACGGACTGCATAATATTCTGCAGCGTGTCCTTAGTATTATTATCAATACCTGTCTGTTCTGATTCCGGCCGTCCTAATCCCGGCTGTCCTGTTACATCATAAGTCTCCGGCTCTGCCTGACCAGTCTCTCCGGATACGCTGTCTGTCTCATAAGGATATTCGTCTTTTTCTATGACTATTCCCGTTCTTTCCGCACTGCTGCCTGGCTTATCCGATGATTCAATCTTCTCATATACCACAACAAATACTACTGCCGCCACTATTCCAAACACTACTGCACAGCACACAAGCTCAGCGAATCTTATAAGCTTATGATATCTTACAGACGGCTTTTCTACTATATTCTCCGTATAAAGACTGTATGACTCCGGGCTGCCCGTACTGCCATTGTTATCTTTGATGTTTTTTGCATTCTTTTTCTTATTATCTGCTGACTTCATTCATGACCTCGCAAGATTCAGTACTTTTGATACATTATAACATTTCTTTAGTCTATAATATATTTATGAACAAATAATGAATTGAGTGTAAATATTTAGCCGCCGGCCTCCAAATATCTGTGGCATTTTTGCTTCTTATAAGGTAAAATGGATATGTATTTTCAGAAAGGTGTTTTCATAATGAACGAGAAAGTTTTAAAGACTCTTGAATATAACAAAATAACAGAAAAGCTTGAAGGTTATGCAGCAACGGATATGACGCGCCGCATGTGCCATGAGCTTCAGCCGATGACTGATATTACATCAATAGAGGCAGCTCTTTCCAATACCAATGATGCACTTGGCCGCTCAATTACGCACAGTGCACCATCATTTGGCGGATTTGCAGACTGCCGTATGTGCATTAAGCGTCTCGAAGCAGGAGGCAGCCTTAACACAAGAGAATTGCTTAATATCGGTTCGATACTTGAAGCCGCAGCCAGAGCTTCATCTTATGCAGGTCATAAGGAAGAAGCGGATTCCCTCACGCCACTCTTTGAATCACTTGACCCGGTTACATCTCTGGCAGCGGAACTTAAGAGGTGTATCTTAAGCGAGGATGAGATAAGCGATGATGCAAGCCAGAATCTTAAGGATATCAGGCGTAAGATAAAAGCCGGGCAGGATAAGATTCATACTGAATTTACATCACTTCTTAATTCAGCTTCAGTCCGCACATATCTTCAGGATTACGTCATAACCACAAGGAACGGACGCTATTGTCTGCCTGTCAAGGCTGAATACAAGTCCAATGTTCCGGGAATGGTTCATGACCAGTCTGCAACAGGTTCAACATTTTTCATTGAACCAATGTCCGTTGTTAAGCTTAATAATGACCTTAAGGAACTTTCGCTTAAGGAAGAAGCTGAGATTGAAGTAATACTTGCAAGAATCAGTTCTCACTGTGCTGAGTATGCCGATGCAATTCTTACTGACCAGGAATCTCTTGTCCGGCTTGACTTTGCATTTGCCAAGGCTTCACTGTCACGTTTCTACAAATGCAGCCGCCCTGTCATGAATGAGAACGGCTATATCAACATCAAGAAAGGCCGTCATCCGCTTATTGAGCCGCATCATGTCGTACCTATTGACATATGGCTCGGCAGAGATTTTGACCTGCTCATAATTACGGGTCCCAACACTGGCGGTAAGACTGTTTCGCTTAAGACGGTAGGACTTCTTACTCTTATGGGACAGTCAGGACTTAATATTCCGGCATTTGACAACTCAGAGCTTGCCGTATTCAAGAAGGTCTATGCAGACATAGGTGATGAACAGAGTATTGAGCAGAGCCTTAGTACATTCTCTTCTCATATGACCAATATTGTCTCTTTCCTTAAGAAAGTAGATGAACGTTCGCTGGTTCTCTTTGATGAACTTGGAGCCGGTACAGATCCGACGGAAGGTGCCGCACTTGCAATTTCTATTCTGTCCCATCTTCACCAGAGAGGAATCCGTACAATGGCTACCACACACTACAGCGAGTTAAAAGTCTATGCACTTTCCACTCCGGGTGTGGAGAATGCCTGTTGTGAATTCGATGTAGAAAGTCTTCGTCCGACTTACCGTCTGCTGATCGGTATTCCTGGTAAAAGTAATGCATTTGCAATCTCCGGGAAATTAGGTCTGCCGGATTATATTATTGAAGATGCAAAGAAACGGCTCAGTGAACAGGACGTTTCCTTTGAAGATCTTCTTACTGATCTTGAGACAAGCAAACGGACGATTGAAAAGGAACAGGAAGAAATCGCACGATTGAAGAAAGAAGCAGAAGACCTGAAAGCCCAGGCGAAACAGCGCCAGGAGAAATTAGATGATCAGCGCGACCGCATTTTACGCGAGGCAAATGAAAAAGCAAACGCCATTCTGCGTGAAGCAAAAGAAATTGCAGACAAGACGATCAAGGATTTCCGTAAATTCGGCAAGGAAAACATTTCTGCTGCCGAGATGGAAAAGGAACGCGAGAAGCTGCGTAAGAAGATCAAAGATACAGCATCTGCGTCTGCAATGAAAGCACAGAAACCAAAGAAAGAGCATAAAGCATCTGACTTCAAGCTCGGAGAATCTGTCAAAGTTCTCAGCATGAACCTGACAGGAACCGTAAGCTCTCTACCTGATGCCAAAGGGAATCTTACCGTACGTATGGGAATCCTCAGTTCCCAGGTCAACATTTCTGATCTGGAGATTATCGAGGAAGTCTCTCCATATGCACCGAAGAAAATGAACCGTACTTCAAAAGGCAAAATCAAAATGGGAAAATCTCTTTCTGTCCGGCCTGAGATCAATCTGCTCGGACGTACTGTTGATGAAGCCGTTGCTGAGCTGGATAAATACCTGGATGACGCAATCCTCGCTCACCTGAATACTGTCCGTGTAGTTCACGGAAAGGGAACCGGAGCACTCAGAAAGGGAATTCATGAATATCTGCGTCGTCAGAAACATGTAAAATCCTATCACCTTGCCGAATTTGGTGAAGGTGACGCAGGTGTAACAATTGTAGAACTTGGCTAATTATTTTAAACAGTTACCAACTACCTTATCATGGTTAATGGGGGAAAAAGAATGTTTGGAAAACAGAAAATCCTAATCGTAGATGATGATGAGAATATCGCTGAACTGATTTCTCTTTATCTCACAAAAGAATGTTTTGATACAAAATTAGTATATGATGGAGAAGATGCGCTTGCAGCTTTTGACAGCTATCAACCAAATCTGATTCTTCTTGATCTGATGCTTCCGGGAATTGACGGGTATCAGGTTTGTCGTGAGATTCGTTCCAAAGCTGCCACACCGATCATCATGCTTTCTGCAAAAAGTGAAGTATTTGACAAAGTTCTCGGACTGGAACTCGGAGCGGATGATTATATCATGAAGCCATTTGACCCTAAGGAAATGGTTGCCCGCGTAAGAGCTGTCCTGAGAAGATATCAGGTTGGACAACAGAATGATACTTCTGTTGAAAAAACAAAATGTGCAGAGTTTGACGGATTGACGATCAATCTTACAAACTACTCTGTTGTGTGTGACGGACATCCTGTTGATATGCCGCCAAAAGAATTAGAACTCCTTTATTGTCTTGCTGCATCACCGAATCAGGTATTCACAAGAGAGCAGCTCTTAGACCGTATCTGGGGCTATGAATATATCGGAGACACTCGTACCGTTGATGTTCATATTAAACGTCTGCGCGAAAAGATTAAAGACCACCCTCACTGGAATATCAGTACTGTATGGGGAATTGGTTACAAATTTGAGACAAAATAGATTTAAATCATCGGTCCTGGATACTGTAAACAGCATCTGGTGGCCGATGAGTACTTAGGGAGAAATTATGAAAGCAGTTCTGCATTTAAAATTTATTGTACTTTATATTATTTTCGGGTTTTTATGTGTTTTCACAACAGCAACATTAACCACAGAACTGATCACCGAACGTCTGGAAAAAGATACTTCGCAGACATTATACAGAGAAGCAACCATGATTGCAGATAATTATCTGCCTTCCTATTTTTCAAACGAATCTTCCAGCTGGGCTGTTCATTCTCAGTTATCTGCTATGAAGACGTATCTTAATTCTTCTCTGTGGTTTGTTGAAAAAGATGGTACAATGATCACCTCTGCCAACCTGAAGGATACTACTGCACCACAATCAGTCAATAATTTTGATCCGGCCGAAATCGGGAGCAACCAGTACATGATTGGAACCTATCATAATTATTTTCAGGAAGATATGATTACTGTAATGGCTCCTGTCACACAGGGATTTTATACAAAGGGATATCTGATCATTCACAGCCCGGTCTCTCTGATCAACGAAAGATGCCGCACGCTGATGGTTCCGGTTTATATTTCTCTTGGAGTTATTTTCCTGTTGTCCTTCATCTTCCTGCTCGGGTTCCATTTCTTCGTCCATCGACCATTGTTGCTGATCACAGAAGCTGCGAAGCAATATGCCATGGGCAATCTGGATTACGAGATTCCGGTAAACAGACATGATGAGATCGGATATTTATCCGCATCACTGAATTATATGGCTACACAACTGAAGGATTCTGATGATTATCAGAAAAAGATCGTAGCAAATGTATCCCACGATTTCCGTTCTCCGTTGACTTCAATCAGGGGTTATGTAGAAGCAATGGCAGACGGAACAATCCCACCAGAGCTTCATGAGAAATACTTAAATATCATTCTCTTCGAAACGGAACGACTGACTGACCTGACAACGGATCTTCTTACTTTGAACGAATTTGATACAAAAGAGCTCCTGCTCAATAAGACTTCCTTTGATATTCAGGAGATGATCAAACATACTGCCCAGTCTTTCGAGGGTGTCTGTACTCAGAAGCATATATCCATTAAGCTCTTTCTACTGTCTGAACAGATCAATGTAATGGCGGACCGACGCAAAATCCAACAGGTTCTTTATAATCTTCTGGATAATGCGATTAAATTCAGTGAGAATGACTCTTCTATTACAGTAGAAGTAACAACGAAAAATGATAAAATCTTTGTTTCCGTAAAAGATCATGGAATCGGAATCTCAAGAAAGGAAATCAATAAGATTTGGGAGCGTTTCTACAAATCAGATCTTTCCCGTGGAAAGGATAAGAAAGGAACCGGACTTGGACTTTCGATCGTAAAAGAAATCATACAGGCTCACGATGAACATATCAATGTGATCAGTACAGAAGGGGTTGGCACCGAATTTATTTTTTCTTTAAGCAAAGCTTAAAGGACAACGTGAACAGAACAAAGAATGTGCCTTGGCACATTCTTGCGCCTGCGGCGGTCGCTTGCGACACCTACCTTGTACGCCGCAGTGCGCATCCTGAGCGGAGCGTTTTTTATATATTAGGAAAGGACTTTCCTAATATAAAATAAAAAACATCAGGATTTTATTACTTCTATATTTCTGAATTTCAGAATGAAGTATAAAACCTGATGTTTTTATTTTACCTGACAAGCTCTTTTCCTTTATGAAATTGTTCGACTTATTTTCAACTTATTCGTAAAGGAACGGTGTTATCGTATCGTCATTCATATTGTCTGCTGTCACCCACACATATCCTGTGTTGACCTCAGCTTCATTTCCAATCTCAAGAACTGTACGTGCCGCTGCAACTACTGTCGCATATCCCATTCCAAAAGGATTCTGCACAATAAGTCCATCCACCTTTCCATCTTTCAATGCATTGACCTGCTCTTTTCCTGCATCAAACCCCACTAATGTAATATGTTTTTTTGCATCAAGCTGATCCATCGTCTTAATTGCAAGCTGGGTTACTGTCTCGTTCGTAGCAATACATCCTTTTAAATCAGGATGTTTCTCCATATAATATCGAATTGCATCTTCATCACTCATCTTTGCCGCGCCATCGTTGACCTGCTGCATCTTCTCGGACAATTCATTGTCCGCTTCCTGTGCTGTCTCATTCGCACTTTCGTCTGCTGATGAAGAAGCCACATTCGATGCTGCATCTGCAATTGTCTCGGAAGCATCACCTGTTCCTGTTGTCTCTTCCTTCTTTTCTCCTGCTTCTGCGGCTGCCAGTTCTTCTGGTGTTACCCCGACCTGTTCAGCTACAATCTGTTTCTTCAACATTTCCAGCTGATCCAGATAAATTGTCTCTGTAACAGTCACATTCGGATGATTTGCTGCAAGTTCATTTTTGATTCCTGCCTCACGCTCTTTCGCCGTATCTGATACTGTATCATGCACAAGCAACAGAATCTCCCCACTGTCACCGATCTTCTCACAGAAATTCTTTGTTCCTGTTGTTGCCGCTTCTATATTATTCGTTTTGCAAGTACTTTGGATATTCTGATAGCTGTTTCCTGAATCAAATGCTACGATCGGAATTCCATTCTCAATCGCAAGATCAAACTGGACGGAGCATGCGCTTGCATCTACACTGGAAATTGCGATCACATCCGGATAACGTGCAAGCTCTTCATCCAGAATATTCACCTGCTGATCGATATTATCATTCTCATCCGGTGCACTGTATAATACTTTCACCTTATCATTTCCGGAATAGCCAAGTGCTGTATTCAAGTCCGTTGCTGCCTGCTCTACCCCTGCCTTTACCTGATTCCAATATGGTGTTGAAGATCCCCTTCCGATTACAGAAATATAAGTTCCAGGTTCCAGATCCAGATTGTCTGCCGATGCATATGCAGAAGATTTAATTGCATCCAGATTCGCCTGATATACCGGTGCTTCTGTCTTATCCCCTGTAAAAACCGGATCATCTGCCTTCTTTCCGCAGCCGGCTGCAAGTACCGTCATACAAAGTGCTGCCGCAATCGCTGCTCTTACATTTCGTTTCCGCATAACTTTCTCCTTCTTTTCATTTACACAATTTTATCTCTATGTTTTCTACTTTTTAACTCTCAATCCATTATGATACACGAATCCTTGAAAAATGGAAGAGATAATTTCTTAAAATCTCGTGAATTTTCGTTTTTTTACTAATTTAGTATAGAAATCTTCTATTTTCCACGTTCATAAGTTTCATTAAACTAACTCATAAATTACTCAAATAAATACATCAGGAACTCTTGTATATTTCCCCGTCTTGTATTAAAATGAGGATAACGAAAAGGGAAAAACCTATCGTAATCCAAAAAAGGAGGGTACATACAATGGCACACGTAATTAGTGATGAATGTGTAAGCTGTGGTACTTGCGAAGGCGAATGTCCAGTAGGCGCTATTTCTGAAGGAGATGGCAAATATGAGATCGATGCTGATGCTTGTGTAGATTGCGGAGCTTGTGAGGCTGCTTGTCCTACAGGCGCTATCTCTGAAGCATAATTTATAAGCGCTAAGTGATCACAAAACGCAGAAGTCCTGCCCGTCTGATTGATTCAGATGCGGCAGGATTTCTTTTTTTACAACTTTTTCCTTGTATTCCATACCTTTCTTCAATTACCATTTTTTGCCATAATTTGACGAACGATTAGCACTTCTTTCATAATTTCTCTATGCTATAATAAATGTAGCGAAATCAGAACAGTAATCGCAATGATTCTAACAGGAGGATAGAAAATCAATGGGTGAAGTCAGATTTATGATCTCTGAAGCCGCCAAGAAAGTTCAGGTAGAATCCCATGTCTTAAGGTACTGGGAAGAGGAACTTCATATTCCAATCGGCCGCACAGAGATGGGACATCGATATTATACCCAGGATGATATCCAGCTCTTTTGCTGTATTAAAAAACTTAAGAATGAAGGGGTTCTGCTTCGCGATCTGAAGCCATTGATCCCAGAGTTGAAATCTACACGTCAGATAATGCGACACACTGAAAACAAGGAAAAGAATGCCCTTACCAAAACACCCGCACCTGACCTGACATCTGAGTGCAAACCAGCCACTACCACTGCTCCGGTCGAAGTTATCACAAAGACCCAGCTGGAACATGTACGTTCACTCATCGGAGAAGTGCTGACTGAAGTCGTTACTGAAAATAACAAAGCATTAGAAAAAGAAATCAGCACTCAGGTCACCGCAGATGTCATACGTGAGATGGATTTTCTTTTCCAGGCAAAAGAACGGCAGGAAGAAGAACATTTCCGTAAACTGGACAGCCTGATTCGCCAGCAACAGGCGACCCGAAGAGAAAGTGTAAAGAATAGTCCGGTACTGAGATTCAAAAAAAGATTTACATAGCATTTCTGCGATTTCTAATTGCACACTGCACATACCGGTAGATTTATTGGATTTGTATACCGAAAAAAGACAGGCGCTCTCCAACAAGTGCCTGTCCTTTTCTTTTTTATATCTCCTGGTCCTGCTGACGCAGCTCGTTTCCAAAGCGAGTGTACTGTGGCATCCACGCAAGACGCACTGTACCGATCGGGCCGTTTCTCTGTTTTGCGATAATAATTTCTGCAATGTTCTTATCTTCCGTGTCAGGATTATAATAATCATCACGATAGATAAACATACAGACATCGGCATCCTGCTCGATTGCTCCGGACTCTCGGAGGTCTGAAAGCATCGGACGCTTATCTGTTCTCTGCTCAACCGCACGGCTCAGCTGTGACAGTGCAAGCACCGGCACATTCAATTCTCTGGCAAGACCTTTCAAAGAACGTGAGATCTCAGAAATCTCCTGCTGACGGCTCTCATTCTTTCTTGAATTGCTTCCGCTCATCAACTGTAAGTAGTCGATAATGATCAGGTCCAGTCCGTGAATCTGTTTGTATCTACGACACTTAGATCGTAATTCTGCGATCGTAATACCTGGTGTATCATCAATGATCAATGGAGAACGACCGATCGTTCCCGCACTTTCCATGATCTTCTCCCAGTCGGTTTCCTGAAGATCACCAGTACGGATAGATTGTGAATCTACCATCGCTTCCATCGCCATCATACGGGTTACAAGCTGTTCTTTCGACATCTCCAGACTAAAGATCGCTGTTGGAACGTGATCCCTGACTGCCGCTTTCTGTGCGATATTCAACACAAATGCTGTCTTACCCATAGCAGGACGTGCTGCCACGATGATAAGCTCGGATGGATGTAATCCAGATAATTTGTAATCCAGATCTGTAAATCCTGTTGCAATACCTGTCACTCGTCCCTCAGAGCTTGCTGCCTCCTCGATCGCGTCCAGCGTATTTAACACGACTTTATCAATCGGTACAAACTCTTCTCTTCCACTTGCCTGCTGAAGAAGTCCAAATACATTCTTCTCTGTGTGATCCAAGATCTCTGTCACATCATCTTTACCAAGATAACATTCTGTTGTGATATCTTCTGTAACTTTGATCAATTTACGAAGTGTTGCCTTTTCCCTGACGATCGTTGCGTATTGTTTGGCATTGGCTGACGTTGGAACAACTTCCAGAAGATCCCTGATAAATTCAAGACTCTTCATAGATTCCGGCACGTCTTTTTTCTTTAATTTATTCTGAAGCGTTACCAGATCGACCGGCTTTCCTTCCCGGTATAATTCTGTCATCGCTTCAAATAAGATGCCGTTCTGCTTCTGATAGAAATCATCGGCATTCACAATATCGATAACATCTGCGATCGCATCCCTGTCCATGATCATCGCACCGATCACAGACTGTTCTGCCTCCGGGCTGTTCGGCTGCACTTTCTTGATAAATGCTTCATCCATAAATATGCCCTCTTATTTTTCTTCTACTTTAACTCTTAATGTTGCTGTTACCTGTGGATGAACTTTGATCGCAACATCATGGAATCCAAGATTCTTGATTGGTTCACAATGCATTTTTTTCTTATCTAAATCATATCCTAACTGTTTCTTTGCTTCTGCTGCGATTTCTTTTGTGGAAATAGATCCAAATGTTCTTCCACCTTCTCCAACCTTCATCTTTAATACCAATTGTTTTTCTTCAATCTCTTTTGCTAAAACTTTGGCATCTGCTAATGCTTCTGCAGCCAGTTTATCATCATTTGCCTTTCTTAATTTTAGATCATTTAATGCTTTATTTGTAGCTTCAATTGCTAAATTCTTGCGGAATAATACATTTCTTGCATATCCGTTGTTAACCTCTACTACTTCATCTTTTTTTCCAACTGATTTTACATCTTCTAATAAAATAACTTTCATCGCTTATATCTCTCCTTTTGATATCAAATATCGTAATGTCTCATGAATAATATTCTTGGCTTCTTCTAATGATACATCGACAAGCTGTGCACCTGCAACTGTCAAATGGCCGCCGCCTCCGAATTCTTCCATGATCTTCTGGACATTCACTTCATCGATCGATCTTGCACTGATATAGACTCTCTCATGAACACCTGTTAATACAAAAGATGCTTCAATTCCATCAATATCAAGTAATTCATTCGCTACCTGTGCACCAATAACAGTAGGGCTGTCCACACCGATTCCTACCAGTGTTGCGATCGCGAACCTGCCATATAAGATCTCTGCTTCACTGATCGCTTTCGCACGGATTCTGTAAGTTTCCATGCTTTCTCTTGACATCTTTCTTACCTTTGTAAGATCAGCTCCATTTCTCTTTAGATATGCTGCTGCCTCAAATGTTCTGACACCTGTTTTATTCACAAAATTGTCCGTATCTACAAGCATTCCATAATACATGGCATTCGCTTCCATTGGCTCTAACTTTGGTTTTGAATCTACATATTGAAGAATGGCTCTACATATGAAAGTACCGGATTCTTGATCATATCTTTATTCTTTCGATGATGATCTAAGATCACCGTTGTCTTTGTCTGACTTAATAACTGTTCACATTCTGTATAATTTGCATGATTTACATCCACTACGATCAATAACGTGTTTTCATCTGTGATCTCAATTGCTTGTTCGTTATCAATGAACATATCTTCATCATAAATACCACTTTTATTTAATTCATCAACCATCGCACGGACAGAGATCGTTACTTCGTTCATAACGATATGTGCCTTTCTTCCCAAAGAAAGTCCAAGTCTGTACAGACCAACAGCTGCACCGATCGCATCTGGATCCGGAATCTTATGTGCCATGATCACGACCTTTTCCTTTGATTCAAGAAGTTCTTTTAACGCATGCGCTTTAACTCGTGCTTTGACTCGTGTGGTACGTTCCATAACCTCACAATTGCCACCATAATAGGAAATATCTTCCCCATCCTTGATCACTGCCTGATCACCACCACGTCCTAATGCCAGATCCATACCTGCACAGGCTGCTTCATAGTTTTCCTGATACGTATTTCCATTAATTCCAAAACTGATGCTTAATGTCATATGCATAGAATTCCCAAGATTGATCGTCTTGATCTCATCAAGGATCGAGAATTTGTTTTCTTTGATCTTGTCCAAATATTTCTGTTCAAATACAACAAAATATTTATCTCTCTCTGTTCTCTTCACAACCCCAGAGACATTCTGAATAAATTTGTTAATCTTACGATCTGCCACTGCGATCAGCATAGATCGTTTCACCGCATCAATATCATCAAGGATTTCTTCGTAATTATCAATATAGATTAAACCAATGACCATTCTCTGATTCTCATTTTGTTCCATATATTTCTTAAGTAATGTCTGATCAAAAAAATATACTGCGATCAGATCGTTGTCCTTAAGCATCTGTCTAGAACAACTGTTATCATTCTCATCAGAGAAATCTTCTACACGAATACGATTCATCTCTACTTTATAGAATAGCGTCTGTTCTTTTTCCTTATCTCCCTCTTTGCATTTCTTTTTATATTCAATATGAGAAATAGAGTGCATCACATCCGACGGAAGCAGATTACGGTTCAGATTCGGAAAAATCTGTTGCAATGACTTTCCTCGGTTCTCTCCCACAATTTTATGAAATGCATCATTTGACCATATGATCATTCCATTCCCATCAAGCAGTGCATACGGAACAGGAAGCTGTTGTAACAAATAATTCTGCACCTGACTCTGCTCAAACATAAAATCCATACATTCTTTGATGATCTCTTGTTTGCTTCGGGAATAAATGATCATCTGAAAAACTAAAAATACGACTAGTGAGACCGCTAAGATCACTCCACATCGAATATCCAAGAAAAAGAACACAATGTCTACAAAAACCAGAATAAGCAATGCCCATAATGGTCCTTGAAGATACTGTTCTATCTTTGTTTTCTTCATAATGTCCATTTTTTTCTCCTGATTTGATTCTTACAATTATCCTTTATTATAACTCAATTGTATGAATTTGTACATTATATTTAACGAAAGCGAGATATTTGTTCAATTTACGCAATTTTCTTAATTATTTTGACATGTCTGTCGCAGTGCGATCTTGCCCGGAGGGCTTTTTGTATCATAGGGGATTCCATCGGAATTTCTATGATACAAAAAAAGAGCTATACCGCAACATACGTCACAATATAACTCTTCATTATCTGCTTAAAATTATTCAGCTGTATATGGCATTAAAGCTAAATGTCTAGCTCTCTTAATAGCTCCTGTAACAGCTCTCTGATGTTTAGCACATGTTCCTGTAATACGTCTTGGAAGGATTTTTCCTCTTTCAGATACGTATTTCTTTAATGTTGCTACATCTTTATAATCGATTACAGCATCGGCTTCTGTACAGAATGCACATACTTTTCTTCTTCTACGTCCGCCTCTTCTTCTCATTGGAGAATCGCCTTTTGTATAAGCCATGATTTCTACCTCCTATTTAACTAAATGGTAATTCTTCTTCCAAACCATCCGGAATATTCATAAAACCATCGCTTGCTGCGGCACTAGGCTGTGGCGCGCTTGGCTGTGGAACTCCCATATTACTGTTCTGGGCTGCAGCAGCTTTGCTCTCTGCAAAATCCTGCTCTTCGATCACAACTTCTGTTGTGTAAACTTTAACTCCATCACGGTTTGTATAACTACCTGTCTGGATTCTTCCAGAAACAACCATCTTAGTACCCTGTTTTAGATACTTCTCTGCAAATTCTGCTGTGCGTCCGAATGCCACACAGTTAATAAAATCCGCATCCTGTTCACCGTTTCTTTTGAATCTTCTATCTACTGCTAACGTGTATCTGGCGATTGCCAAAGGTGTCTCACCTTGTGAATATCTTACATCAGGGTCCCTTGTCAATCTTCCCATTAATACTACTTTATTCATTATTCGGATCCCTCCTGTTAATTACGCATCCTGTTTAACGCATAAGAAACGTAATACAGTTTCCTCAATACGAAGTCTCTCTTCAAGTTCTGCTGGAACTGTAGTTTCGCCTTCGAACTGGATGAAATAGTAGTATCCTTCTTTCATCTTCTGAATTTCGTAAGCTAACTGTTTCTTACCCCATTCATCGACGTTAGT
>OHTF01000590.1_pt1 | contig 14376 bp, 8 predicted proteins | sample 1578811 | NCBI WGS metagenome assembly OHTF01 (sample SAMEA3879571, study PRJEB24766) | human gut metagenome | biome: human-associated habitat; feature: feces | place: USA | collected 1985/1987
GGCGTTGTCCCCATAGAAGAGTATCTGAACATGATGACCACCGTAGGTGCTTCGGGAGCCGTTTACGCCATATTGCTGGCATTCGGTATGTTATTTCCCAATAACCGGTTGTTTATCTTCCCGCTGCCATTTCCTATCAAAGCGAAGTTCTTCGTTATAGGATACGCCGCGATTGAATTATGGTCAGGACTTGCCAATAGCGCCGGAGACAATGTCGCTCACTTTGCTCACCTGGGAGGAATGTTATTTGGATTGATCCTGATTTTGTATTGGAGAAAAAAAAGCAATAACAATGGGACATATTATAGCTGATTTAAAGGAGACATTCAGAAGAGGAAATATTTTCATCCAACTGATTTATATCAACGTAGGCATCTTTGTGATTGGCACGTTGATTAACGTTTTCTTGCGACTGTTTGAAGTAAGTACCCCCGATATATTCGGTATATTTGCCCTGCCGGCATCCTTTATCGGATTTATTCATCAGCCGTGGTCGTTATTTACTTATATGTTTATGCATGGCGGTTTCCAGCATATCTTTTTTAACATGTTTGCTTTGTGGATGTTTGGCCGTACGCTTGAACAGGTCTGGGGACCGAAACGTTTCTTATCCTATTATATGGTATGTGGTATAGGTGCGGGACTGGTGCAGGAGCTGGTGCAATATATACAATATGTGACTGAATTATCGCAGTATGACAGTGTGAATACGGGGATTGCCGTGATCCCGATGGCGGAGTACTTGAATCTGATGACTACAGTTGGCGCTTCGGGAGCGATATATGGTATTTTGTTGGCATTCGGTATGCTGTTCCCCAATAGTCAGATGTTTGTATTCCCTATCCCATTTCCTGTCAAGGCTAAATATTTTGTGATGGGATATGCTGCTTTGGAGATATTTTTGGGCTTGGGTGCTTCGACCGATGGCGTTGCCCACTTTGCACACTTGGGAGGTATGATTTTTGGCTTTATATTGATAATGTATTGGAGAAAAAAGAATAACAATGGGCAGTTTTATTACTGATTTGAAAAATAGTTTCAACAAAGGGAACATATATATCCAGTTTATATATATTAATGTAGGGGTATTCATTGTAACTTCCTTATTGGGAATTTTATGGATGCTGTTCAACCGGAATGGAGCATTTGTGCTTCAATATTTGGAACTGCCGGCCTGGACGTTGCAGTTTGTCAAGCAGCCTTGGTCTTTGCTGACTTATATGTTCATGCACGCAGGTATTTTGCATTTGCTGTTTAATATGCTGTGGCTTTATTGGTTCGGGCAGATGTTTCTGTCTCTTTTCTCGGCAAAGCATTTCCGCGGGCTCTATCTGTTGGGAGGTATTTGTGGCGGTTTGTTGTATATGATCGCTTACAATGTTTTCCCTTATTTCAGTGATTCTTTGTATTATTCTTATTTGTTGGGAGCATCAGCTTCCGTACTTGCTATCGTTGTGGCCACTGCGGTACGTGCACCGGAATATAGAGTAAACTTTATGTTTATTGGGACTGTTAGGTTGAAGTATGTGGCTCTGTTTATGGTTGTGACCGATTTGCTGTTTATGACATCGGGCAATGCCGGTGGCCATATCGCTCATTTAGGAGGTGCTTTGGCCGGATGGTGGTTTGCTTCCGGATTGTCCCGCGGACATGATGCTACGTCATGGATAAACCGATGCTTGGATTGCTTCTCGGAAGGTCTTTCGTTTCGTCGTCAATCGAAAAAACCGAAGATGAAAGTTCATTATGGTGATAAGGCAAAAGATTACGATTATAATGCCCGTAAAAAACAGCAAAGCGAGGAGATAGACCGTATATTGGATAAATTAAAGAAATCCGGTTATAACAGTCTGACTACCGAAGAGAAGAAAAGCTTGTTTGATGCGAGCAAGAAGTGATATATGAAATATATTGGTCGTTTTTTGGGATGGATACTACTGGGCATAAACTTGTGTATGGTGGTATTGTTACTGGTATGTGCTTACAGCCCTTATATTGATCCTGTGGCTCATCCGGTATGGTCATGTGCCGGTTTGGCTTTTCCCGCTTTTTTGATTGTTAATCTTTTGTTTCTGGTCTTCTGGTTGGTGATTTATCGTAAATATGCGTTGCTTTCATTTTTAGGCCTGGTATGTTCCATTGGTGCTATCCGTACTTATTTCCCAGTCAATGTATTTGTATCTGATGTACCGGAAGGGGCAATCAAATTCTTATCCTACAATACGATGGCCTTTGAAAAGAACCGTGCGAACACCAAGGATAATCCGAACCCTGTGCTGGAATATTTAAGAAACAGCAATGCGGATATAATCTGCCTGCAGGAATATATTGTAGGCGGACGCTTAACCAAGAAAGAGGTGGATTATGCTTTAAGAGATTATCCTTATAAAAATTATCATAAGATATCGGGGGCCAACGGTTTGGGTTGTTATTCCCGTTTTCCTATTTTGTCGGCACATCCGGTGAAATATGCCAGCCTTAACAATGGTTCCATTGCTTATAAAATCAAAGTGAATGGTGATACCTTGCTGGTTGTTAATAATCATCTGGAATCCAATAAGCTGACTGAGAAGGATAAAGAAGTCTATCGCGAAATGATGAAGGACCCTGATAAGCAAAAGGTATCGCAAGGGTCTCGTTTGCTGATCAGAAAACTGGCGGAAGCATCGGCTATACGTGCCGTTCAGGCTGATTCCATAGCTCGTTTGGTGGCCGGTTACAAAGGGGGAGGCATAATTGTATGCGGTGACTTCAATGATTCTCCTATATCATACACTCACAGGGTGGTAGGAGAAGGGCTGAATGATGCTTTTGTGGAGTCGGGAAACGGCTTTGGCATATCTTATAATCAAAATCATTTTTATTTCAGAATAGACAATATTTTATTGAGCAAGAATTTAAAATCTTACCGTTGTACGGTGGATAATACGATAAAGAGTTCGGATCATTACCCCATTTGGTGTTATGTGGCGGAGAAGTGATTTTACATACCTTTAATTGACAGATTATGAAAAGACTATTATTTACGTTAGCGACGTGTTGTGTAATGTGTGCATGTGAACAGAAAACAGAAATGAATCCGTTCTTTACGGAATTCCAGACCGAGTACGGTGCTCCCGATTTTACTAAGATCAGACTGGAGCATTATGAACCTGCTTTCTTGAAAGGAATAGAGGAGCAGAATGCGGAAATTAAGGCAATAGTTGATAATCCCGAGGAACCTACTTTTGAAAATACCATTGTGGCGCTGGATAAAAGTGGCGGGATTCTGGCGAGAGTAAGTGGGGTGTTTTTTGCATTGACCGAAGCGGATACAAATGATTCGTTGACGGCCTTGAATGAAAAGATGGCTCCTGTACTTTCAGAACATAGTGATAATATTTATTTGAATCAGGATTTGTATAAACGGGTGGCTGATGTGCATCAACAGGAACAGGAAGGTAAGATAACTCTTACGACTGAGCAACACCGGCTGTTGGACAAGTATTATAAAGCTTTTGTCCGTTCGGGTGCCGGACTGGATGCCGGAAAACAATCCCGTTTGAGGGAGATCAATAAAGAATTGTCGACTTTGGGGATTGCTTTCGACAATCATATCTTAAATGAGAATAACGCTTATCAGTTGGTTATCGAGAATGAGGCTGATTTGGCCGGGTTACCCGAATGGGTGAAAGCGGGGGCCGCAGAGGAAGCGAAAGCTGCTGGAAAAGAAGGGAAATGGCTATTCACTTTGCAAAACTCCAGTCGCTTGCCTTTTTTGCAATATGCTGAAAACCGTGAGCTAAGAAAAAATATTTATGAAGCTTATATCAACCGGGGGGATCATGATGATGCGAATGACAATAAAGAGATATTGGGAAAGATCATGGCATTGCGTTTGGAACAGGCAAAATTATTAGGATTCGATTGTTATTCCAATTTTGTACTGGATGAGAACATGGCTAAGAATTCGCAGACAGTCATGGATTTCTTGAACAACCTGTGGGGATACTCACTGGAAAATGCAAAGAAAGAGGCCGCCGAGTTGCAGAAAATAATGGATAAGGAAGGTAAGGGAGAGAAGCTGGCTGCATGGGACTGGTGGTATTATGCCGAAAAATTGCGTCAGGAAAAGTATGATTTGAATGAAGATGAAATCAAGCCCTATTTCAGTTTGGAAGATGTGCGTAGCGGATTGTATACCGTGGCCAACAAACTGTATGGCATTACATTGACCGAACTGAATGATGTGCCCGTATATGAGCCGGATGTGAAAGTGTATGAAGTAAAGGATGCCGATGGCTCATTTTTGGGATTGTTCTATGCGGATTACTTTCCACGCGCAGGTAAGCGTGGTGGCGCATGGATGAGTAATTTTCGTGAACAGGCCGGTGAAGTACGTCCTTTAATTTATAATGTGGCAAGTTTTACTAAACCTGCAGGAAATATGCCTTCTTTACTGACTTTGGATGAGGTGGAAACCATGTTTCATGAGTTTGGACATGCATTGCACGGTATGCTGACCAAGTGTAACTACAAAGGAGTGTCCGGTACCAGTGTGGCGCAGGATTTTGTAGAACTTCCTTCACAGATTATGGAACACTGGGCTGTAGAACCTGAAGTGCTGAAACTCTATGCCAAGCATTACGAAACAAGAGAAGTGATTCCGGATGAGCTGATTACGAAAATCCAAAATCAGGGTACTTTTAATCAAGGTTTTATGACTACGGAATTATTGGCAGCCGCTTTGCTTGATATGGAACTGCATAACCTGACTGATACAGACAACCTGAATGTCGTTGCTTTTGAAAAAGAAACGATGGACAAGCTGGGGCTGATTCCTGAAATAGCTCCTCGGTATCGCGCCACTTATTTTAGTCATATTATAGGTGGATATGCTGCTGGGTATTACAGCTATCTATGGGCAGAAGTTCTTGACACGGATGCTTTTGAAGCGTTTAAAGAACATGGAGTGTTCGATAAAAATACCGCAGACTCTTTCCGCAAAAATATTCTAGAGAAAGGTGGAACGGAAGATCCTATGACCCTTTACAGAGGTTTTCGTGGGGCTGATCCCAGCTTGGAACCCTTGCTTAAAAACAGGGGTTTGAAATAAAATAGACTGTGAGATAGAATAATTTAGGCTGCAAAAAATGCTTTTGCAGCCTTTTTTCTCTTTTGGAATCTAAATATTTGTGTTTGATACCGTGGGAATGTGAAAAAAAAACTATATTTGCAACCTTGTATAAACTAAGAATTAATCAAAAAGTAAAAATAATAAATTTCAAAGTAACATGCAAAACAAAGGATTTGTAAAGGTTTTTGCGGTATTACTCACCCTTGTATGTGTGTTTTATCTTTCTTTCTCTTTTGTGACCCGCTATCACATGGACAAAGCGGCACAAGACCCGAAAGGTGAAGCACATTACCTTGATTCTATGCAGAATGAAAAAGTTTATTTGGGTAGTTATACGCTGAAACAGTGTCGCGAGATGGAGATTGGTCTGGGTCTGGACCTGAAAGGTGGTATGAACGTTATTCTTGAAGTTTCTGTACCGGATGTAGTGAAGGCTTTGGCTGACAACAAGACTGATGAAGCTTTTAACAAAGCGGTTGCAGAAGCATCAAAACAATCTATCACTAGTCAGGATGACTTTATCACTCTTTTTGTAAAAGAGTATAAGAAACAAGCTCCCAATGGCAAATTGGCTGAATTATTTGCTACTCAGCAGTTGAAAGACAAAGTAACCACCCGCAGTTCCGACAGTGAAGTTGAAAAAGTATTGCGCGAAGAGGTAAAGGCTGCTATCGACAACTCTTATAATGTATTACGTACACGTATTGACCGTTTTGGTGTGGCACAGCCTAACATTCAGGCGTTGGAAGGAAAGATGGGCCGTATCATGGTGGAACTGCCGGGTATCAAAGAACCGGAACGTGTCAGAAAACTGTTGCAGGGATCTGCTAACTTGGAATTCTGGGAAACTTTCGACGCAAAAGAAATAGTTCCTTATCTTTCTTCTGTAGATAACAGACTGCGTGATATTCTTGCCGTTGAAAGTGGTGCTGCTTCTGCTGATTCTGTAGCTACTGATACTGTTGCTGTCGCACAGGCTTCTGCAATTTCTGCTGCCGACAGTCTTGCAGCCGCATTGAAAGGCGAAACGGCAAGTAACTCTGCCGCAATGGAGCAGATGAAGAAAGAACATCCGTTGGCTTCTGTTCTTCAATTAAATCCGAATGGTTACGGGTCGGTGGTAGGTTATGCCGATTATAAAGATACTGCTCAGGTAAACCAGTACCTTGCTATGAAAGAAGTGAAAGAAATGTTGCCGAAAGATCTTCGTTTGAAATGGGGTGTAAAGGCTGCTGACTTTGACAAGCAGGGACGTATTTTTGAATTGTATGCTATCAAGTCTACTGAACGTAACGGACGTGCTCCGTTGGAAGGTGATGTGATCACTGATGCTAAAGATGAATATGACCAGTTCAACAAGCCTTGTGTCAGTATGTCTATGAACACTGACGGCGCACGCCGCTGGGCTGTTCTGACAAAGAACAATGTAGGCAAGGCTATCGCTATCGTACTGGATGGTTACGTATACAGCGCTCCGAATGTAAACGGTGAAATTACGGGGGGACACTCTCAGATTACCGGTAACTTTACCCCGGAGGTGACAAAAGACTTGGCTAACGTATTGAAGTCTGGTAAGATGCCTGCTCCTGCACGTATCGTTCAGGAGGATATTGTTGGTCCGTCATTGGGTCAGGAATCTATCAATCAAGGTATTATTTCATTTGTTGTTGCGTTGATTCTGTTGATGATCTATATGTGCGCTATGTACGGATTGATTCCGGGTATGGTTGCCAACTGCGCATTGGTTGTTAACTTCTTCTTCACATTAGGAATCCTTACCTCGTTCCAAGCTGCACTGACCATGTCTGGTATTGCCGGTATGGTGTTGTCATTGGGTATGGCTGTAGATGCTAACGTGTTGATTTATGAACGTACAAAAGAAGAATTGAGAGCCGGTAAAACTGTTAAGGCTGCTTTAGCAGACGGTTATTCTAACGCATTCTCTGCTATTTTTGACTCAAACTTGACATCAATTATCACTGGTATCATTCTGTTCTATTTCGGTACGGGTCCGATTCGTGGTTTTGCCACTACGTTGATTATCGGTATCCTCTGCTCATTCTTTACAGCAGTATTCTTGACCCGTATTGTTTATGAGCACTTCATGAATAAAGACAAGTGGTTGAACTTGACATTCACTACAGGGATCTCCAAGAATCTGATGCAGAACGTGAATTACAACTTTATGGGAATGATGAAACGTTCATTCACGGTATTCGGAGCGATTATCGTTATCTGTATCATTTCATTCTTTATCCGTGGTTTGGCGCAGAGTATTGACTTTACCGGTGGACGTAACTTCGTAGTTCAGTTTGAACAGCAGGTTGAACCTGAAACAGTGCGTGACCTGTTGAAGAAGAAAATCACAGAAGATAATGTACAGGCTATTGCTTTGGGTACAGACAAGAAGACAATCCGTATTACAACCAATTACCGTATTAATGAAGATTCTCCTACTATCGACTCTGAAATTGAAGAGTTCTTGTATCAGTCTTTGAAAGATGGTAACTTGCTGGGCGAAGGTACTACATTGGAAATCTTTATTGACCGTGATAATCGTGTCGGTGGTTCTATCATCAGTTCTCAGAAAGTAGGTCCTAGTATCGCTGATGATATCAAGACTTCGGCTGTCTGGTCTGTATTGTTTGCATTGGTGGCTATCGGTTTGTATATCTTGCTGCGTTTCCGCAATGTAGCTTATAGTGTGGGTGCGACTGTTGCATTGGCTGTCGATACTATTTTGATCATCGGTGCATACTCGTTATGTTATGGATGGGTTCCGTTCTCATTGGAAATTGACCAGACTTTTATCGGCGCTATTTTGACCGCTATCGGTTATTCTATCAATGACAAGGTGGTTATCTTTGACCGTATCCGTGAGTTCTTCGGTCTGTATCCGAAACGTAACCGTATGCAGTTGTTTAATGATTCATTGAATACTACTTTGGCTCGTACCATCAATACTTCATTAAGTACATTGATCGTGTTGTTGTGTATCTTCGTGCTGGGTGGTGACAGTATCCGCAGCTTCGCCTTTGCAATGATTTTGGGCGTTGTGATCGGTACATTGTCTTCTATCTTCATTGCTGCTCCTATCGCTTACCTGACTATGGGTAACAAGATGCCGGAAGAAACAAAGGCATAAGAAGGTTTCTTTTAAGAAATAAATAAAAAGAGGAGGATGCTCATTCATGAGCATCCTCCTCTTTTTATAATGGTCGATTGGAATTGGTTTGTGGAAAAAGGGTAGATGAATCTTCTGTGGCTTCAAAAATTAACTTAAGTACATTGGGTAAGTAACTTAGCTTGCTTGGCATTTCAACTTAACTTGCTTGTCCCATGAAGTTAACTTGCTTTTTTACGCTGTATCTTGCAGATCAATTCTGTTTGGCTATAATCGTGAAAATAGTTATCTGACTACTCTTCCTGAAGTGTTTCCTTGCATTAACTCTTCCACTTCTTCTACTGTTACTTGATTGAAATCTCCATATATGGTATTTTTCAATGCAGATGCGGCAAGGGCGAATTCCAATGTTTTTTGGTCATTGTCGGGGTAGGTCAGCAAACCATAAATCATGCCGCCTACAAATGCATCTCCTGCACCCACACGGTCTACTTCATGGACAATATCGTAAATGCCGGTATGCCTTAATGTTCCTTTAGAATAAAGTATGGCTGCCAGCAGATTGTGATTGGAAGTGATGGTATTACGCAACTCCAGAAACATTTTCTGGCATCGGGGAGCTTGTTCTGATACTTTTTGACCGAATACTTTGAAACCGGACAAATCTAATGGATATGAGGTGTCTACAGCTTTAAAACCTACCGGGGGAATGCCGAAAATTTCTTTGTATTCGGGTTCTGCACCAAAAATGACATCACTATATTGAACAAGGGGGAGCATTACCTCTGATGCGGATTTACCGTAATTCCATAATTTTTTGCGGAAATTTAAGTCGCATGAGATTGTTAATCCCAGGCGGTCTGCTGTTTGCAGTGCTTCCAGGCAGGCATCTGCTCCTTCCTGTGACAGGGACGCTGCTATACCCGACCAGTGGAACCAGCCTGCATCGGAAAGAATCTTTTCCCAGTCTATCATGCCGGGACGTAAAGTGGCAAAGGAAGAGCCTTCACGGTCATATACTACATTGGAGTTACGAAATGCTGCACCGCTTTCCAGAAAGTATAATCCCATGCGTTTCCCACCATAAATAATGCCGTCTGTACCTAATCCGTAAGCTTGGAGTGAGTTTACGCAGGCTTGTGCCATTGCATTCTCGGGAAGTCTGGTAACGAATTCTGTGGGGATGCCGAAGTTGACCAGTGATATGGCTACATTCGCTTCACTTCCTCCATAAGTAGCAATAAACTCGTTTGTTTGGGAAAAGCGCTGGAAATTGGGGGCGGTCAGCCTTAGCATTACTTCTCCGAATGTAACGACTTTCTTGTTCTGGGTAATAGCTCTTGTATTCATAGTATGTTTTTAATCAGTATGTTAATTTGCACGAAGATACGATCAAAATTTTATATAAGTGCAAGAAATGTATAAAAATAGCCTTCTCTATCTTTTCCATATAGAATAGAGAAGGCTATTTTATTTATTCAATATTAGTGGTTTATTTATTGAATCGTATTTTTAGTTTGGCAAGCATATCCTGTGTCATGCTGTCTAGATCATATTCCGGTTTCCATCCCCATTCCTCACGGGCACAAGTGTCGTCCAGTGAGTTCGGCCATGATTCGGCGATAGCTTGACGTAGTGGATCTACTTTGTACTCCATATGGAAGTCGGGCATATACTTCTTTATATTGTTATAAATAATTTCCGGATCAAAACTCATTGAAGCAATGTTGAACGAATTGCGATGAATTAGTTTGTCGGGATTCGCTTCCATGATTTCAATGGCTGCACGTAAACCGTCAGGCATATACATCATATCCATGAATGTACCGGCTGCAATAGGACATTCAAATTTTTCACCTTTTACAGCCGAATAATAGATGTCTACAGCATAATCGGTAGTCCCGCCACCCGGAGGTGTGACATACGAAATTAATCCGGGGAAACGAACGGAGCGGGTATCTACGCCAAAACGGATATGGTAATAATCGCTCAGTAATTCTCCTGATACTTTTGTAACTCCATACATGGTACGCGGATTACGGATAGTGTCTTGCGGGGTCTTGTCTTTAGGGGTGTTGTTGCCGAAGACACCGATAGAACTTGGGGTAAATACGGCGCAACCCATTTCGCGTGCTACTTCCAATACGTTGAACAGGCCTCCCATGCCTATTTTCCATGCTAGTTGAGGTTTGGCTTCTGCTACAGCCGATAGTAAGGCTGCCAGGTTGTAAATGGTGTCGATGTTGTACTTTGATACAGTTTCGGCAATTTGTTGTTCGTTGGTGATATCTACGATGGCAGAAGGGCCTGATTCTTTTAATTCCCCTTTAGGCTCAGCACCGGGAATATATCCGGCTACGATATTACCATTGTAAATACTTCTCAATTTCATGGTTAGTTCCGAACCGATCTGACCGGTGGAGCCGATAATTAATACATTTTTCATAGTTTGCTATTTGCTTTAAGTTTTCTTTTGAAAGCAAAGATAGATAGAAAACTGCATATTTTATCAAAATTTTCTCTATAATTTAATCGGATATCAAAAAAAAATAAGAACTTTGTCAAGTCAGACTGATTTTTAAACTTAAACTATATACTTAATAAAAAAACAAAGCTATGTATGGTAAAATGAAGGAGTTCCTTGCGAAGGAACTGGCTGATATTAAGGCAGCCGGATTGTATAAAAATGAACGTATAATTACCACACCTCAGCGTGCGGACATCAAGGTGAATGACGGAGAAGATGTGTTGAACTTTTGTGCCAACAATTATTTAGGTTTGTCAGATAATCAACGCTTGATCAATGCTGCCAAAGAGGCGATGGACACACATGGCTTCGGTATGTCTTCCGTACGCTTTATCTGTGGAACTCAGGATTTGCACAAACAGCTGGAAGCTGCCATTTCTGATTATTTTAAAACAGAAGATACTATACTTTATGCAGCTTGTTTTGATGCTAACGGTGGTTTGTTCGAACCGCTGTTTACAGAAGAAGACGCTATTATTTCAGATGCGTTGAATCATGCATCTATTATAGATGGTGTACGCTTGTGTAAGGCAAAACGCTATCGTTATGCCAATGCTGATATGGCTGACCTGGAACGTTGTTTGCAGGAAGCGCAGGCACAGCGTCATCGTATTATTGCTACAGATGGTGTATTCTCGATGGATGGTAATGTGGCTCCATTGGATAAGATTTGTGAACTGGCGGAAAAGTATGACGCGTTGGTTATGGTGGATGAATCTCATTCGGCCGGTGTAGTAGGTCCTACAGGGCATGGCGTGGCAGAACAGTTTAATGCATACGGGCGTGTGGATATCTTTACTGGTACATTAGGTAAAGCATTTGGTGGGGCAATGGGAGGATTTACCACCGGTAAGAAAGAAATTATTGATATGTTGCGCCAGCGTTCCCGTCCTTATTTATTCTCTAATTCTGTAGCTCCTGCCATTATCGGTGCTAGTCTGGAAATGTTTAAGATATTGAAAGAAAGTGATGCTTTGCATACTAAGCTGATGGATAATGTGAATTATTTCCGTGACAGGATGCTGGCTGCCGGTTTTGACATCAAACCAACTCAGAGCGCGATTTGTGCTGTGATGCTTTATGATGCGAAACTGTCTCAGGATTTTGCCGCCAAGATGCAGAAAGAGGGCATATATGTAACCGGTTTCTATTATCCGGTTGTTCCGAAAGGACAGGCACGTATCCGTGTCCAGTTGTCTGCCGGGCATGAAAAGGCACATTTGGATAAGGCAATTGCTGCATTTATTAAAGTGGGCAAAGAACTTGGGGTGATTAAATAAGCAGATTTGAAAGCTATCCAGTAAAAAAAGAGCAGTAAACGGTTGTATAACAATTGTTTACTGCTCTTTGTAGCCCCGAGGGGAATCGAACCCCTATCTAAAGTTTAGGAAACTTCTATTCTATCCGTTGAACTACAAGGCCCCTTTATGGGTACAAAGGTACTTCTTTTTGTTAAAATGGCAATATGAAAGATTGAAAAATGTCTTAAGTGGGAAGAAAATAATCCTTTCTTTGTTGTTTTGTTGTTTTTTGTCTGTTTTTTATAATCTAATAATGTTGTTATTCTGCTATAAACTTTCATGTTGTTCATAAAACATGGATAAAAATAATAAATTGTAAAAATGAATCGTTTTTGATGCTGTCATAATGATAGGGATTTATGCTTTTAAACAGGTAATTATCTCTGCTTTTTCTTAGCTTGGAAACAAATAAACCTTTAATTTTGTACATTTTGATATTCAAACGTAGTTTGATAGCGGAATATTTTGTCCTTTGACAGAACTTTCCGAACTTTGCAAACAGTGAAATTTTGTAACCCTAAATAATAAGTTATGGCAGATGAAATGATAGTCAAGGAGTTGGACCAAGTGGTGGTCCGTTTCTCAGGCGACTCAGGCGATGGTATGCAGCTGGCCGGAAATATCTTTTCTAATATTTCGGCTACAGTGGGAAATGATATCAGTACATTCCCCGATTACCCGGCGGATATACGTGCCCCGCAAGGTTCGTTGACCGGTGTGTCAGGTTTCCAGGTGCATATCGGTGCGGGTAAAGTTTTTACCCCTGGTGACAAATGCGACGTGCTGGTCGCAATGAATGCCGCTGCATTGAAAACACAATACAAATTTGCGAAGTCCACAGCTTGTATCATTATTGATACAGATTGTTTTCAGAAATCAGATCTGGACAAGGCGGCTTTCAAAACAGACAATCCGATTGAAGAAATGGGTATTAAGCAGGATGTAATTGCTGCTCCTATTTCGCAGATGGTGAAAGATTGTCTGGCAGATACAGGCATGGACAACAAGTCAATGTTGAAATGTCGTAATATGTTTGCTTTGGGATTGGTCTGCTGGTTGTTTAATCGTGACCTGGCGGTTGCTGAAAATTTCTTGCGCGAGAAATTTGCAAAGAAGCCGCAAATAGCTGAAGCGAATATTAAAGTGATACACGCCGGATATGATTATGGTCACAATACGCATGCGTCTGTGGATCATACTTATAAGGTGGAAACTAAGTCTAAAGTACCTGGAAAGTACATGGATATCAGCGGAAACAAGGCTACGGCTTATGGCTTAATTGCTGCTGCCGAGAAAGCAGGTCTGCGTTTGTTCCTGGGATCTTATCCCATTACTCCGGCAACAGATATCTTGCATGAACTTTCTAAACATAAATCATTGGGAGTGACTACGGTTCAATGTGAAGATGAAATTTCAGGTTGCGCTACGGCTATCGGTGCCTCGTTTGCAGGTGCGTTGGCAGCTACTTCTACTTCGGGACCGGGTGTTTGTCTGAAATCAGAGGCTATGAATCTGGCTGTTATTACAGAATTACCATTGGTGGTTATTAATGTACAGCGCGGCGGTCCTTCTACTGGTTTGCCTACTAAGTCTGAGCAAACAGATTTATTGCAGGCTTTGTTTGGCCGTAACGGTGAATCTCCTATGCCGGTCATTGCCGCAGCTTCTCCAACTCATTGTTTTGATGCTGCTTATGATGCTTGTAAGATTGCCTTGGAACACATGACCCCGGTGGTGTTGCTGACTGATGGTTTTGTAGCAAATGGTTCCGGTGCATGGAAGTTGCCTGATCTGGCGAACTATCCGGCTATTAACCCACCCTATGTTACTCCGGAAATGAAGGATAATTATACTCCTTACAAGCGTAACGCCGAAACAGGTGTCCGTTATTGGGCATTGCCGGGACAGGAAGGTTATATGCATATTTTGGGAGGCTTGGAAAAAGACAGTGATACAGGTGCTATTTCTACCGAGCCTGAAAACCATAATTTGATGTGCCGTTTGCGTGCCGAGAAGGTTGCTAAAATTCCAGTGCCTGATGTTAAGGTGCAAGGCTGCGTAGAGGATGCAGATTTGCTGATAGTAGGTTTCGGTGGAACTTACGGTCATTTATATTCAGCAATGGAGGAAATGAACCATGCGGGCAAGAAGGTTGCTTTGGCACATTTTGTTCATTTGAACCCGCTGCCTCACAATACGGCAGAAGTGCTGAAGAAATATAAGAAGGTAGTCGTGGCTGAGCAGAATCTTGGTCAGTTTGCCGGATATCTCCGTATGAAAGTGGACGGATTTGTTCCTTATCAGTTTA
>OHTF01000600.1_pt1 | contig 14247 bp, 19 predicted proteins | sample 1578811 | NCBI WGS metagenome assembly OHTF01 (sample SAMEA3879571, study PRJEB24766) | human gut metagenome | biome: human-associated habitat; feature: feces | place: USA | collected 1985/1987
TCTTAGGTCTCGCCCCTGAAACCTGCTGTACAATCTTCCCATTCTTCATAACCACTAAAGTCGGAATGCTCATAATACTGAACTTATTTGCCAGTTCAGGCTCTTCATCTACATTAATCTTTCCAACTTTAATATCCCTACGCTCACCTGCAATCTCCTCTACAATAGGTACTACCATACGGCAAGGTGCACACCAAGATGCCCAAAAATCTAAAAGAACGGTTTTATCGGAATTCAGTACTTCGTTCTCAAAATTATTTTTATTGATATTAATAGCAGACATTTTACAGTCCTCCTTATCTTTTTCTTTTTGTAGCTTTATTATAGTCTTAATTTCATTTGTTTTCCGTGATTACATCACCATACCACATTAAATTAACTTCTTGCCATACCATCTACACTTAATATAACACCTGTAATGTAACTCGCCTCATCTGAAGCAAGAAACACAAACGCATTGGCAATATCTTCTGGCTGTCCAAGACGACGCAATGGAATTCTTTCAATCATAGGTTCGATAACTTCCTTTGGCACAGCTTTCATCATATCAGTTTCTGTAATCCCAGGTGCAACAGCATTAACACGAATACCTTTAGGTCCTAGTTCTCTTGCTAATGATACAGTCAATCCGTTTACTGCAAACTTCGATGCCGGATAAGCAACCCCACTTGGCTGTCCCGAAATACTCACCATGGAAGAAGTTGAGAGAATGACCCCCTTGCCTCTTGCCACCATACATTCTGCTGCTACACGAGTAGTATTAAATACTCCTTTTACATTTAGATCCATGACTTTATCGAAAGTCTCCTCTGTATAATCCATAAATGAGGTGTTTTCTGAAATCCCTGCATTATTTACCAGTATGTCGACACATCCATATTTTTCAGTTGCCTCTTTAAAAGCCTTTCTGACAGACTCCATGCTTGCCAGATTTGGACTAATTCCAGCAACTATTGCATTGGGATATTTTTCTTTTAATTTATCTACAGCAACATCTGCCGATTCCTGTGAACTTGCTGCCAACACAACTGAAGCACCTTCCTTCAAGAATTTATCAGCTGTAGCAAATCCTATACCACGGCTTCCACCCGTAATGATTGCAACTTTATCTTTTAATCTCATTTAGACTACCTCCTTACTTAATTTCTAACTACATTATAAGCAAAAGGTAGATTATTTTCTGTGATATCATCACAAAATATCGCAATAAAAAACCCTGTTGCTCACGCACCAGGGTTTTGGTTTATCCATCCGTATTTAACACAAGATTAGGCTTCTATTCAACTTCTGAAAACTGATCTTTTCCAACATTACATAATGGGCATTCAAAATCTTCCGGAACATCCTCCCACTTTGTTCCTGGTGCAATACCACCTTCAGGATAACCTTCCTCTTCATCATATTCCCATCCGCAAACGTCACATACATATTTCATTAGTTTGTTCCTCCTTATAAATATATTAATACACAGCATATATTACTGTTGTATTTGTGTTGTTCTGTAACCTTAATATGTATAAATGCTTTTAGCATTTCCATAATCCATGCAGGTTACAATATGCATATACTTCTTCTACCTGTTCACCATCGCAAAGACAAAAATCTGCTACCGGCTCCTGCCCTGGATTTAACTGTTTTCTGTATATTCCCTGGTTTGTATTTAATGTAATCCACTCAATGAAATGCTCTTCAAGCATTGGATGTTTTGTCTCTCCGACCACGACATGAACATGACTGCCTTCTATCGTATATACAGGTACATGCTTCTCGACAGCAGCATCTGTCACTCCGGCTTTTAATTCCTGCATAGGTTCTCCGCAACAAATTACAGGTACACCCTTATCCTTTACCTTTTCAACAATGTTTCCACAATGCTTACAAATATAATACCTTACTTCCATGCCTTTTTCTCCTTCCATGTGTAAAATTTATAATTCAATTGTCTCCATAATCTTTTTCAATGAATCTGCAGATTCCTTAAGCTTTAACGCTTCCTCGCCACTTAAATTAATAGGTATATCAGACTCAATACCATCTGCACCTACAATAGCTGGCATACTTAACGATACTCCGTCAATATCATATACTCCATGAATCATGTGTGATACAGGAAGTATTGATTTTTCATCTCTCATAATCACTTCGCAGATTCTTTTTACAGACATTGCAATTCCATAATATGTAGCGTGCTTTTTGTTTATAATCTCATAAGCACTGTTCTTGACTGCTGTAGCTATTTCTGCCGTGTTTTCCTTGTGCTTGTAATGTCCACGCATTTCACACATTTCACTTAATGGAACACCAGATACATTGGCTGATGACCATGCTACAACTTCGCTGTCTCCATGCTCACCTACTATAAATGCATGAACACTCCTGCTGTCCACAGATAAATGCTCACCAAGCTTATATCTTAATCTGGCACTATCTAACACAGTACCCGATCCAATAACCCTGTTTTCTGGAAGTCCTGATAACTTTATGGCTACCTGAGTCAGGATATCTACCGGATTCGCAACTACAAGCATGATACCTGCAAAATTTCTCTTTGCTATTTCAGGAATGATTGACTTAAATATTGCTACATTTTTATTTACGAGATCAAGCCTTGTCTCTCCCGGTTTCTGTCCCGCTCCGGCAGATATGACAACAATTGCAGCATCAGCCACATCATCATAATCTCCGGCATATATTTTCATCGGACTCGCAAATGGAATACCATGACTGATATCCATCGCTTCTCCTTCTGCCTTGTTCTTATCTGCATCGATAAGGACAATCTCTGTAAACAAGCTACTCTGCATCAGAGCAAATACCGATGCAGAACCAACAAAGCCACAGCCTATCATTACTGCTTTTTTTGAATTAATCACTTTCTTCTTCGTAATAATCTCATCTCCTTAATAATTCTCTTCATGTACTTCAAAATAGCTCTGTGGATGATTACATACCGGACATACTTCAGGCGCCTTAGTTCCTACCACAATATGTCCGCAGTTACGGCATTCCCATACCTTAACTTCGCTCTTTTCAAATACCTGTGCAGTTTCAATATTCTTAAGAAGTGCACGATATCTTTCCTCATGGTGCTTCTCAATCTCACCTACTGCCCTGAATTTTGCTGCAAGCTCAGGGAATCCTTCTTCCTCAGCTGTTTTAGCAAAGCCATCATACATATCTGTCCACTCATAATTTTCGCCTTCTGCCGCTGCCGCCAGGTTTTCCTTTGTATCACCAATTCCTGCTAATTCCTTGAACCACATCTTTGCATGTTCTTTCTCATTATCTGCAGTCTTTAAAAACAATGCTGACATCTGCTCGTAACCTTCCTTTTTCGCTACAGAAGCAAAATAGGTATACTTATTTCTTGCCTGTGATTCCCCTGCAAATGCCTCCTGTAAATTCTTCTCTGTCTGTGTTCCTGCATATTTGTTTTCTGCCATCTCTTTTACCTCCGTTTTCTTTACTACTTTTTCAAAATCTGATGCCGGGTGCTTGCACAAAGGACATATAAAGTCATCCGGTAATTCCTCGCCTACATATTCATATCCGCAAATTCTGCAACGCCATATTGTCTGACCGTCCTCTGTTTTTCCAACCTCCTGTGGCTTAGGCTTAATATTATTCTGATAATAATCATATGTTACTGAAGGAACATTGCTTAAAACTTCCATATCGGTTATCTCACCGATAAACATCGTATGTGAACCCAAGTCCTCTGTTTTAGTAACTGTCACAGAAATGTATGCATTTGTACCTTCTGTAATATAATAAATACCATTCGTGCCCCTGGCACACTGCTCAAATGCTTCAAACTTATTGGTATCTCTTCCTGATTGGAAGCCAAAATGTTTGAACAATTCAAATTGTGCCTTCTGACTTAAGACTGATACAGTAAATTTTCCGGTTCTTTGAATCATATCATGCGTATAATTTGCCTTATTTACACAGATACTTAACTGGTTTGGTTCCGAAGCTGCCTGAATGGCTGTATTAATGATGCATCCGTTATCTTTTTCTGCTTCTTTAGCGGTCAATATAAACAGTCCATAACTCAACTTATACATTGCTTTCCTATCCATGCTGTTCCTCCTTTACCTTCTCCCTGCATTTCGGGCAAATGCCTTTAAATGAAATATCATAATCCACAAATTCAATTCCATGAGTGTTATGAATTCTTTCCAGCAAATCCGGTATTTGATCCATATCCACATCAAAAATTTCACCGCACTTTATACATCTTACATGGTAATGATTTTTCAATGTAAAATCAAATCGGTTCGGTCCATTCGGAACTTCAACCTTTCTTAATGCACCTTCCTCTACCAATATATCAAGATTTCTATATACAGTTCCTTTTCCAATTGATGGATATGCTTCTTTTATAAATTCATACACTTCATTTGCTGTAACATGTCTTCTCATTTCGTATACGGCATTTCTTACAAGATCTTTTTGAATGGTATTTCTCCTACTTGTCATCAGTCCTCCTTGTTAGGATTTATTCTTAATAAGGATTATATACCATCACTATTATATTGTCAACAGAATAGTAATAATTCTCATTATTATATTAAAGATGCCCATGCTGAGCATCTTTAATATAAATCATTGTTCTATTTTTCGTTCAAAAACATATTCAGTATCTGATGATAAATCAGACCGGAATGAATAACCAAGTCTGTCGAAATTCTTAATATCCTCAGGATTTTCAATACTGTTTTCAGCCATGAACCTAACCATTTCACCACGAGCAATCTTAGCATCCATATCTGCAACAACGCCGAAACATCTATCGCCGCCGTATTCACATTCAAGCTGATTGCCCAGATATGTCTTTGCCTCATTCAAAAACTTAGCCGCTTGCCCATTTGGAAGCCGGTACTCAAGCTTCACATACTCTTTTGCACTCGTCATCGGACACCTGTTGTTTTATTCTTCTCATCGGTCTAAACATAAAATCATTCCTCCGTATTATTCGAAATCAATTCTAACAATCTTCATTTTCATCATATTATCGCCGATTTTTGCCAATATGCGATGTATTTTTTTGACCGACGGCACATTCAGACTTTGATAACCAAGCATATATCCCCTACTTGACACCTCAAATTTGTCTGACCAATGGGCAATTTCCTTTTGAGCATCTCCAACGGAAAAATATGCGTTTACATCTTTAATTTCTGCTTGTTTGAGCCATGTCTTTGATATCATCTTGGCACCTGTCTTACCGCAGGTGTCAAATACAATACGACCTTGTGCAAAATGCTCAGCCATTGCCAAAAACAACGCTTTTACATCTTCTGTAAGGAAATAATAAAATACTCCCGAAGCGAAGAAAATCACTCCGCCGTCGGCTTGAATTTCATTAAACCAAGAGGTATCTTTCAAATCGGCGGCAATATTCTTTTCACGCTCTCCGGCAGGTAACAGAGAATTTCTGACTTCTATAACATCGGGAAAATCTATATTATAAATTCGGCAAGAATCGTTATCGCAATTTCTTCCCGTGTTATCCAAACCGCAGCCCAGATTTACAACTGCGGCGTTTGGATGACTTTTTAAGTATTTCTTAACTTCATACGCTAAATCGTTTTGGCGTATAGCAATCTCCAAAAAGCCAAATTCCTGCATCGTACTGTCGCCCTTTTTCTCAACTTCCGAAAAATCATAATCAATTTGTTTGATTAAGCGTACAGCCGTTTCGTCTTTAAAAAGCTGAGGGAATTTTTCTGTGCATTTCTTTCTTCCGTAAAGTGGAATAATCAATGTTTCCTGAACGGTGTTCTTTTCAATGTGGTACTTCATATGCGTTCTCCTTTACCTCGTATAATGCAAAAAATCCACTTTCAGCTTATCATACGCTTCGGTTTCAATTCCGGTTTCATTCTTCAACTTTTCAAATTCACTTTCCAACATCATAAACTCTTCCCTTGCACTCATTGCGTGATCAGATATGCACAGCTTACCAATAAAATTAGAAAACATAAATCTGTACATCCAAGCACAGAATTTCTTTTTATTTACACAGGTTTCGTATTCCCCTTTGGGCAATATTTCATAGCCTGCTTTTTTCAGCACATCATAACCTTCGATGATAGCATCCATAATGTCTAACGAATACGCTTTATCTTTTTTCAGCAACTTTAAATTACCATTTGCTCTATAGCTTGCAAACACAAGCGGAAGAACAGCACAAGCGTGTGTTTTCAGATAATCATTCATTTTATTATCTATCGTCACTTTTATTTTCGTACCTGCAAATATAGAAGTTATAAATTTATCACTAACATCCTTGCCGTCTGTCCTTCCGATTTCAATTTTATTTAGGCAGATGGAATTTATGTAGCCGTCGTACTTTTTGCCTGCCGCACTAAAAAATGCAAACAATACATTTTTATTCTCCAAATTTTCATATTTCTCAACGGTCATATTGTTACCTACAAACACGATATTTTTGCTTTTGTTGCGTTTTATCATTGGAACAATGCTGTCTAAAGATGAAAATCTGGATACAACAAAAATAGCATCATAAATATCGTCTGTTTGAAGCTTGTCTATAACAGTAAAATAGTCTATTGTTTTCTTTCCAAACTTATGTTTGATTACAAGTCCACCGTTTTTTAAATTTTGGTAGGTTATACCTCTTGCAAGAATGGTTATGTCATTTCCTTTTCGCATAGAGTGTGCCAAATTTGAACCGAGCACACCTGCACCAATAATCAATATTCTCACGTTATCACTCCTTTTTCCCAACCAATACATATTCCGAAAGTGGTTTGCCTTTTATCAATGTCGCTCCAACAACCTGAAAGCCTTCGCTACCGACATATTCTTTCAGTTCTTCGCTTTGCCATTTATGATAGGTTTTAAACCCGGCTTTTTCCTTAAGCCATATCGGCAATTTGGGATAGCCCCTTTCATAAACAAAGGTAGGAGCAAACAAAATTCCGTCTTTTTTCAGAACTCTGTGTATTTCTTTTAGTGCTTTCTCCGGTTGTGGCATGATATGTAATGCATTGGCAATCACAACAACATCAAATTTTTCATCTTCATAAGTCAAATTCGTTGCGTCCTGCACACAAAAGCGGAGCTGTTCACATTTGTGTTCGCCTTGATTGCGTTTTTCAGCTTCTATTATCATATTTTCCGAGTAATCTGTTGCTTCCCAAGAGCCGGATTTTCCTGTCATTAAAAAGGTAATCTGTCCCGTTCCGCAAGCCAATTCCAAGACAGACTTCTCACTGTCTATATACTGTTCTGACAGTTTGCAGATTTGCCGATAAGCAGTATCGTTTTTTGACATAAATGCAGTATATATTCTTGCCATTCTTTCCCAAAAGCCTTTGTTTGTGTTATCTGTCATAGAATTGTCCTCCGTTTCCCTGATTACTTTTCGCAAAGCGGACTCATATTACTCTAATCCATGTTCCTAATTTTCCTTTTGTTGCAGATAAAACATCGCTTTCTGCGTTTCAATCTCTGCTTTGTTGCATATCCTCATCGGCTTGTGCAATCATCTTTCTGTACTGTTCTTTTACACTTTCCGGTGCAAGTATCTGTACCTTGCCATTAAAGCCAAACACCCAACCGAAGAAAGTCGGACTTGCAGACACTTCGGTCTGTATTCTGAATGACGTCATATCGTAAGCAAGTGTAGTTACTTCCTCGCCGAAACGGTCAACCATTGTTTTCATCAAGCTGTTATCACATCGTAAATCCACAAGGACTTTTTCGCCTGAAAACATAAAGAAAACTTCCTTTGTGTAATTCTCAATATCAAAATCATCAGGCATAGGAACAATATCTTTATCCAATATCTCCGGCTTGAAAGCAATACGGTCTACCCTGAAATTGATAACCTTGCTTTTCTTCTCAGAATATCCGAGAACATAATAATAGTCCCCACACCAGAGAAGTTTATACGGACTCAGCTTATATACCTCGCCCTTATTCTTCAGAACCTTTTTCTTTAATCCGGTATAATCATAATACTGGAAAGAAATCTGTTTACCTGCGTTGATGGCGTCATTTATAGCGTCGATGATGTAATATATCTGCTCATTATCCGGCTTAATTCGATTGACCACATAGTTATTACGCTTCAACTTTGCCACCTGCCCCGGGCTGGTCATCGTATGTATCTTCTCAATCAGAGTTTCGCTTTTCTTCTTTGTAATGAACTTCGATGACTCTACTGCGTCTATCAGCAGTTTCAGTTCCGGCAATTCAAACTTACGATTGGCTACAAAGTATTTGCTTTGAGTAGAATGGATAGTAACAATATCCATTCCAAACTCCTGAAGTGCTGCAATGTCTTTCGTAACAGTAGTTCTATGCGCTGAAAACCCGTATTCATCAGCCAATATATTGATTAGCTGCGTCGTCGAAAGCGGATGTTCCTCGTCCGTTCGTTCCTCTAATATTTTCTTTAAGTATAATATTCTTGGTTTTGTTTCCATTGTTTGCCCTTTCCAAGCTATGACTCATATAGTCCTCTGAACATTTCTCCCTGTATCTCGCTGATTTGTTCAATCGGGATAACTGTTTCATCCTGCATAATCAGTTTGCGTTCAAATTCATCAATCTTTTTCACTATACCGGAATGCGTGAGATATGCTCCTCCGGATTTTTTGTCATCAGGCACGAAATAAGTTATTGATACTTCCTGTTCTGTGCCGATATTATCTCTAATCATATTTAACTGGTCATTCAATTTCATAATGACCTCATCGCTCAACTCTAACCGTTCATCCGTTAACCTTGCAGTTTCCTTAATAGCTGCATCGTGTCCTGTAAGTGCCGCAAAAGGAGCAAACTGTGCTGCTCTGTCGTGAAGCGACATACGAGGATGGTTCCTTGATGTCGGATGTGGAAGATTGATTATATCATCATAAGAATGATTGTCCATCTGTTGCAGCACCTCCTTTACTCGGCAAACTGGATTTTGCCACTAAGCATTATTTTTAAACTTTCGCATCTCTGATTCTCTTAACATTTTTATTCATGAGATGTCTACCGAAATGACGGTATGCAAATGCTTTTACTATCGACATTTCCTGATGATGCTCTGTAAGTAACTCATCTGGTGAATTATATATTCCAAAATCTTGATTGATTCCTTCACTTTGTATATAAGTATTATTTCTTTCAAAATCAATCACTGGATTCTGAAAATCTTTTACCGCCACACCATAACCACAAAATGCACCAGAACATTGGCTATTTATTTTTTGCAGCTTATTCAAATATTTCTTATCTAAAATAAATGCTTCAAGTTCATACCATGTATCATCTAAGTACACTTCAACCCAACTATGAAAAACATTCTGCGGAGCATTTTTATAAACAATTCCTGTCATTGCTCCTTTTTGCAATTGCTTATCTATTGTAAACCCATGCACCCTACATGGTATTTTACATGCCCTAAGCAACGCCATAAATAAAGTACCTTTTGTATTACATTGACCATATCCATCACTTAAAACTTTGGATGCAGATATGCTGTCATCAATATTGTAGCCGAATAAAATCTCATCCCTAACGTATAAATATATGGCTTTAATGCATTCAAACTGCTCCAGATCCTTCCAGCCTCTATTCTCTATTAGTGATTGAATTCTGGAATCATTAAAATCTAGCATATGGGTTTCTTTTAAAAACTCTTTCAACCTTTTCCTCCACGCAAATTTCAATTCACATTAAATTTTCGAATTCTACAAATTGTATATTTATCTATTTTGTTGCCACAATACAAAGCCAATGCTTTTTGGCATCTGCATATGGTTTTATTTCCATAAAACCTGCTTCTTTTAAAGCGGTGACAAGTTGATCACAATTATAAATCTTCATACCATCAATTATCTTTGTCCATTTATCGTCTGAGGCATTCATTCCGTCGCTCTCGTTACAAATTAGGAAGGTTCCTCCGTCTTTCAGAACACGATTTACCTCAGAAAAGCATTTTTTCAATTCTGGCCAGAAGTAAACCGTCTCAAAAGCTGAGACATAATCAAATTTTGCATCTGGAAATGGGATGTCAGATACATCTCCCTGAATAACCTTGCATTTTTCCTGTTGAATAGCGGCAGCGTTCAATTTTCCAGATTCTGACACACTAACCTCCGAATAATCCAATCCTGTCACATGGCCATTCCTGCATTTGCTCAGCCAGACCGCAATGTTTGCACCACCTCCGCAGCCAACATCCAGCACCTCAGCGTCCGGATTTACAGAGATATTCGAGAACCCCCATTGTGATAGCCTGTAGTGGCCGCTGTTCATCATCTTTGTCATCAATTTTCCACCGAATCCTTGTGGCTTAGGATTATTAGTTGTTATTGCTATTATAGTTTTTGCTGTTATCGGAATTAATGCTCTTAAGAAAGTAGACCCAAATGAAATAAAGGATAAACTTAATGATTACATAGAACAAAATACTGACTCTACTTTATATGGTACTATAGGTGATACTTTAACAGATGAAAGTCTTAGTTTAACTTTAACTGAGGCTTATAAATATGATTCTATTGGAGAAGGTTACTTCGTTAATACACCCGCTGAAGGTAAAGAATACTTGGTATTATTCTTTGATATAGAAAATATTTCAACAGAAAGTGAATATGTTTCATATTATGATTTTGAGGGTTATGTTGATGATGTAGCTTGTGATATTACAGGTATACTTGGTGATATAGAAGGTATTAGTGATTTAGCAGCTGACTTAGCGCCTAGCAAAAAAGCACAAGGATTTGTGGCATTTGAAGTTAATAAAAATTGGGAAAATTTTGAAATACATTATAAGGAATTTCTTGGTGATAGAACTTTAGTATTTAAAGTTAGTAATATAGAAGGTGCTTAAATGCATCTTTTTTTCTTTCTTTTTTTTATATAATAGTATATAATGTTATTAGGAGGATAAATTATGAATGTAACAGATATTGTTATTTTGATTGCCTTAGCACTAGGAGCAATTGGTGGATTTAAATCTGGAGTTATAAAAAAGACTGCTAATTTTGTTGGTATATTTATTATCATTATTTTGTCATTTTATTTAAAAAACTATTTATCGGTTATTATGTATGAAAATTTACCATTTATTAACTTTGGAGGTTTTATAAAAGGAATAGAGGCTATTAATATTTTGTTCTATGAAGTACTTGCTTTTGTTATTGTATATTCCTTGCTTTATTTAGTTTTTAAAGTGGTACTTATGTTAACTGGTTTAATAGAAAAAATACTTAAGGCTACAGTTATACTTAGTATTCCTTCAAAAATACTTGGTATATTTGTTGGTATAATAGAAATGTATGTTTATGTATTCTTAATTTTAGTAGTTATTACTTTACCGATTATAAATATTCCTTATATTAGAGATTCTAAAATAGCTAATTTTATGTTAGATAAAACACCGATATTATCTAAGGTTTCAGAAGAAATGGTTGATACATATGATGGCGTTTACAAAATAGTAAAGGAAAAAGATAATAAGAATAATGAAGAATTAAATGATGAGGTAATTAAATTATTATTAGATAAAAAAGTTATTACTAAAGAGTCTTTAAGTAAACTTATTGATAGAAATAAAATTCATATTAAAGATGAAAGTATATTAGATTAGGAGGTTTGTTATGGGTTTAATACATTATGAAAATGATTTTTCTTCTTTAATTAAAGATAAAGCAGTCGCTGACTTTTATGCTACTTGGTGTGGTCCTTGTAAGATGTTTGGTCCAGTATTTGAGGATGCTTCTAAAGAAAATGAATTTAACTTTATTAAACTTGATGTTGATAAATATTCAGATATTGCAAGGGAATATGGTGTTATGTCAATTCCAACGATTATATTATTTGAAAATGGTAAAGAAGTTAAGAGGTTTACTGGCTTTATGAACAAAGAAGAATTTGTCAAATTTTTGAAATAGTTTTGGAACTATTTCTTTTTTTTAATTCAAAACTATTGTTTTTTTTATAAAAATCTGCTATTATTAATTTATGATAGAAGAGAGGAGATAAGTAAATGGAAAAAGAAGATAAGAGAGGAATATTTTTTGGAGTAATTGGAGTACTTACTTTAATTGTTGCTATAATTGGTGCATCATTAGCATACTTTTCTATTAATGCTAAAAGTGAAGATAATGCTTTAACGGTTAAAGCTGCTACTGTAAAAATAGTTTATGAAGATGGTGACAAATTAAATGTAACTAATATTATACCTTCAGATCAAACTATAGCTCTTAGAACTTTCACTAGAACTGGTGATGATGATGGTCAAGGTGGTACATATAAAACTTGTATAGATGATAAGGGATTTACAACTTGTGGGTATTATGATTTTACTTTAACTAATGATGGACCTACTGAAATGGAAATTATTGCTAAAGTAACTCCTACTGCCTTAGTAAAAGAAGAAAAGAATGAGCAAGGTGAAGTTACTACTAAAGGTGAGATACCATTTAAACATTTAAAATTTGTTTTATACGATAGAACTGGTATTTCTGGAGAATTTGATAATGGTTCTAGTATAGTTTATACTGGTACTATTCCATATAGTGAAGTTTCTGGAGAATATACAGAATTTAGTTTACTTGGTGCAACAGGTGATGAAACAATGAAAATAGCTGGAAATCATACTACAAAAAATCTTCGTTTATTTGTTTGGCTTGACGAAGCTGGTGCTGATAATGATGCTGAACAAGGTGCTACATTTAAGGGTACTGTTAATGTTGAAGTTAAAGGTGCTAAAACTATTACTGGTGAAGCTACTCAATAATAAAATTAAAAGCAATTTAAGTATTGCTTTTTTTTGATGTTTTTGGTATTATTATACTAGGAGATTGATGATATGAATAATAGTAAAAGTAGAACCGATATATTTTATTTTATTGTTTTGATACTTACTTTGGTTATAATGATTGTTGGAGTAACTTTTACATATTTTTCTTTAATAGCAAGTGATGAAGAAGACAGCACAAAGATTAAAACTGGTACTTTGGCTATTAATTATATAGATGGTATTGCTATTGATACTTATGCACTTATGCCTATTAATGAGCCTAATTTAAGTACTAAGTATTCTGTATATAAAAAGAGTTTTTCTGTTAAGAGTACTGGTACTTTAGATCAAACACTTAATATATCTATGTTTGTAACTGATAATGATTTTGATGATAAGGCACTTAGTTATGCTTTGTATGATAGTACGGGTTATAAAATATCTAAAAATAGTATTCCTAAAACTGGTGATATATTAATTGGTTCTAATATTTATTTGAAGAGTAATGAGAAAAAAACATTTACTGTTTTAATATGGCTCCAAGAAAATAATAAAAATCAAGATTATGAGATGGGTAATACTTTTAAGGGCGGATTTAATATAGATGCTAGTCAAATAAAATACCAATAATGACTAGTTTTTTTCTTTTAATTATATTATAATTGTTATGGAGGCTACTTATATGAATGGAAAAAGAATAAAAGTTAATGATTTTAAATTTAAATATGGACAAGAGACTATATTTATTAATATATTTGGAGCTTTTAAATATAAGAAAAATAACAATAAGTATGTTATTTATAGTTATGATAATAGTAAATTATATTATGGTTCTTTATTTATAAGAGATAATGAACTTGTTATAATGCTATCCAAAAATGATGGTGAGAATTTAATCAATAAGTTTTTAGATGATATTTTGACTGGTAATAGTGATAGTGATTTTGAAGTTATTTCACTTGATAAAATAATTAGTGCTCAAATAATTGATGAAGGTGTTATTAACAAAAAAATCGATATCAATAAACTTGATGAATTAACTATACCGAAGGAGAAGACTTCAGAAGTAGTTAATGAAAATAAAAAGAAAAAAAGAATATCAATATCTGGAATATTTTTTGCATTATTTATAGTTGTTGTAGTGGCTTTCTTCTTTTTTAATCCAGAAGTTATTGTTGGAAAAGATAAGAACTATGTTTGTGATAGAGAATATAATCATAATACTTTATCTGTTTTTGTTAGAGAGGAAGTTAAACTTACTTTCAGTGGTAAAGGTAAAATTAAAAACTCAGTTGTAACTAATAATTATATCTTTAATAGCGATAGTAGGTATAATAAGTTTAAAAACAATGGTGAATTTTATAAATATATGAATGAAGGGGATACTTATAAGTTTATTGATGAAGAAAAGACTTATAGAGTTATGTCTAATATTAAAAATTTAAGAGAGTATTTTTCTTCTGAAGATGAAG
>OHTF01000623.1_pt1 | contig 14018 bp, 6 predicted proteins | sample 1578811 | NCBI WGS metagenome assembly OHTF01 (sample SAMEA3879571, study PRJEB24766) | human gut metagenome | biome: human-associated habitat; feature: feces | place: USA | collected 1985/1987
GGTTACATTAATTGTAACTTCTTTTTGTATGTATTAATGGCTTATATATGATAGATATGGTTGATATATCATTTATAGACTATAGGCTATAAATGACACTCTAAGATAATAGCTTAGAGTGAACATTAAAAACAATATTTTTCTTTTACAAATTATAGTAATAAAATTGACTTTTAAGTACGCATTTGCTATAATTTATATGATAGGTAATGGTGATAAAATATGAAAAAAATCGGAATTAAAGATAAAAGTTTTTGGCTAATCTTAAGTTTAAGTATAATAACTTTAATAATTCTAACAGTAGGAGTAATCTTTCTAACAAGAAAATCCTCTAAAGAATTTTATAGTGCAGGATATATTATAAATAGTACTGCCACAAAAAGCGACAAATATTACTTTAACGATAATACAGTCTATAAAGAAAATGTATTTAATGAATATACATTTAAAGATGTAGACAACAAAGAAGTAGCCACTAGCAAAGAAAACTTCATTCACTATTTAGATGAATCATTATCATTTATGAAAAATGGAGTAATTCTAGATTTAGATAACTTTAATCAAAAACTAGTACCATACTATAATGTTACAGATAAAGTAATCCTAAAATATAGTAATGGCGGTTATATAGTAGAAACAGCAGATAAAACTTTAATATTTGGAAATCTACTAGGTAGAATAACAGATAATAAATATATAGTTATTGGTAACGATATAAGAATAAAACTAGCGGGTAACGAAGAACCAGTAAAAGGAAAATACTTTGAACTATTATTTGTTGAAGATGGTATTGTCAAAGTAGAAAACAATGAAGGAAGTTATCAAACCACTACCGAAGGAACAACAATCTTTGCTGGAGATAAAATAAAAATAGAATTAGGTAGCAAAAAAGTCTTCTATGACGAAGAAGAAAAACTAACTCTTGATGAAATGACTATCGATGGTAACGAAAACATTAATTTAGACACCTCAAAAGTAAAAGATAATAAAGATGGAAATGGTTCAGGAGATGGTACAGACAGCAATACACCTAATGATAACAATAACCCTAATAATAATAATCCAGGAAATAATACCGACAATCCTAGTGATAATACTGGTAATGGCACAGATGGTAAAGATAACAACACCACTGAAATAAGAAAAGAAGTATCAGTAGACTTAGTAAAAGCACTATTAGATATCAACAGTCTAAATGCCACAATTCAAGTTATTGACACAGCAAATCAAATAAAAGGAAACTTAATTTTAACATTATATGATGTAGATAATGCTGAAACAGTATATACAAAAATATTACTAACATCATCAGATCTTCAAGAAGTAGCAGTTACCTCACTATCACCAAATACTAACTATTATATGTCAATAAAAGATTCAGATAACTATGAATACTTATCAAGAAACTTTAGAACAGATAACTTAGAATTAAGTTTAAAAAGAGAAATGGTAACTACAAGCTCAGTTACATATTCCGTAGATTTTAGCAGTGATGAAAACATAAAATCCGCTAAAGTAACTCTAAAAGATAGTGAGAATAACATAATAAATAACCACACCTTCATAAATGGTGAAGATGAAGAATTTACATTTAGTGGTCTAACAAAAAACACTTCATACAAAGTAATTCTAGATGAAGTACTATTCAAAAATACCAATTACTCTAAGGTATACACAATAAACACATCGGTTAAAACATTAAAAGCAAAACCATCTCTTGGAGAAGTAAATGTAAAATCAAATGAAGAAAGCAAAACATTTGAACTATCAATGGAAAAGCCAACAGATGAAGATGAAAGCATCTCAAATTATATTTATAAAATATACGATTTAGATACTATAACTGAAGAAAATGTAGATACCTTAACCCCAGTATACACATTTAGTACAGTAAATTTAAAAAATGAAATATTAAAATTAGGTGAAAACAATTTAGCCTCAAACAAAAATTATGTTTATAAAGTAACAGTAAGATACTATGATAATTATAAAGAAAATGAAATAGATTCAGTATTAAGTAGTCCCTTCATTATCGCTGGTTTACCTTCAGTAACTTTCGAAGAGAAAGAAGTAGACTTTAACTCAATGCATTTATTACTAACATTAAAAGATGAAGGCTGCACAATACCGGGAAGAAGCTGCTACCAAGGAGATCCTTCTGATAAAAGTGATATTTACATAACTTATAAAGGAGCCAATGACAAAGAAAGTAAATATATAAACAACATTACATTCGATCCAGAAACATTAACTTATGATTTAAGAGTATCAGGATTAACAGAAAATAAAGATTATAAGTTTGAAGTATGGGGAAATTATGATTTATACAATGGCAAAGGATTACAAGTAAATAAACCATTAGGATCTGCAATAATAACTACTGCCGGTATAGAAAACCTTACTATGTCAGAATGGACTCTAAATAACTATTCTAACGAATTACCAATATCAGTAAATACAAAATTAACTGTAACCAAACCAAGTAGTACAATAATCGATAAACTAGACTCCTTCAAAATAAATCTTTATAAAGGAAGCGAAGTTAAAAAAGAAAATCTTTTAGGTAGTTATCCTGTTGAGGGAAACAACAACATCAAATCAAATTATTACAATAAATCATTCAATATTAATTCAAGTCAGTTCGGTATAACAGATATAAATAATCTAAGAGAAGTATCAGGTGGAAAATTAAATAGATATTACACTATAGAAGTAGCAGATGCTTATGATGCTGATAAGACAAATCAGTTCAAAATTCAAGATAACATATTTATATATGAAATACCAGCAATACTTCTACTTGAAGATGAAGTGTCTTCTCCTGAAGTAATTGTTGAAGAAATAACTAAAAAGCAAGCCCAATCTGGAGAATATGGTGATTTTAACGAATTAGGAATAAACAAAAATCTTTCATCAAATACCGTAGTAGGTTATAAAGTAACCGCTAACTTCGATAAGAAGAAAGTAGAATCATATTTTCAAGGAGATAATCCAATCAAAGAGTTAAACTTCTATGCCAATATGGATGGTAAAGTAATAGAAAAGAAAACCATAAACTTCGCTGAAGAAGAAAATTATACTATATATTTCTTCCTAAAAGATGGAACAGATTACAACACTGTAGATACAGAATTAAGAAGAGGTAATAACTATACCTTCTCAATAGATTTAAGTTTAGATACAAATAACGATAAAGAAATAGATACTAATTATCCAAGTAAAAAACCAACTAGTGAAACCATAACAAGTATTAAAGAAGAACCAAAAATAAAAATGTATATTGATAGTAGTACTTCAAACTCTATAACCTACAAGTATATAGTAGTAGATTATGATAATGCCTTGGTAAAAGAAGAAGATAAATATCTAATACATTACACAGTAGGAGAAGATTCCACTGAAGAATATACTACTGAAATATCAAATACCGCTAGTATGGAAACTTTTACACTATCAAATCTAACTAATGAAACCATCTATAATATATATTATAATAAAGCACTAAATAAAAAAGAAAAACCAAGTGCTATCAGCTTTAAATACTACTTTGATGGCTACCATAATGCCAGTAAATATGGACTTAGTTACATACTAAAATATGATGAATTTGATAATGAATTAACCCTAAGATTAAATAATAATGATTTCTTAGATAGAGTTTCAGCATATCTAGTAACCTTAACTTCAGGTTCACTAAAATATGAGGAAGTAATAACAACCCCATTAGAATGTGGTACAGAAGAAGAACCAAGTAAATGCATAAAAATAGATTATGCTAATATAAAAGACTTTAAAGGAAAAGATATAACAGTAAAACTAGAGGCCTTCTATGACACAGGTTATGTAGGCTTTGGTAGCAAATCATTACTTGGAGATTACTTTACTTCTCGTGGACTAATAGATGATAAAAATGCAAGTAATATAGGATTTATATTACAAGAAATAGGTAATACCAAAGGAAAATACTATTACATATATAAAAATTCAAATAATAAAGTAGAGTCAATAATAAGTGATACACCAAATGGAATATTTGGAATAACACCAACTATATATACTGAAAGTCATAAACAATCAAGTTTATCTACTACTAATGTTGTAGATATCATAAATAAAAGTTTCATAAATTATGGTGAAGTATCCCTAAATTCTGATATAGATGTTTTAACAAATGGTATTAAACTAAAGAGTCATAACATATTCATAGCCCCTAAAGTATTAGACAAAACCGAAATACAAACAACAAATAATAAATTTAAGTTTAACAGTATCATTCCAAAAGTTGATACAAAATTAACACCGCTAATAAATGGAGCAATAATTAATATAAACTTATCAATAGACACTGACACTTTAGAAACAGACTATGTAAAAATAGACGGAAAATATATGTTTTATATAGATATTTATACTAAAGATGAAGAAGGTGAACTAGTGTTCGTAAAATCAGTATCAACGGATTATGAACATTTAACAAATATTTCTTTCGCAGGCCTAAATCCAGATAGCACATACTATTATAAGATCTCTGCATATATGAATGGAAGAGATGAAAAAACACCATTATTTGCTTTAGGTAAAAACGGCTATATACAATATTTAAATACTCTAAAGACATTAGGAAAAGATGATATTTTCAAAAATATTGAGTACTCACACAAATCAACAAAAGGTGAAACAGTATATAGTGAAAGAACATTAAATATAACAACAGGTCTAAAATCAAAAGAAAACTTCAATGTAAGATATGAATTATATGATCCTGAAGGCAACTTGGAAAAATGGGGCGGAACAGTATTAAACAAAGATATAACAAACAAAAATAATGCAATATTTACTGCCGATATTACAGGTAATGACTTCGTTTTTGGAGGAGATTATCATAGATTAGTAATAACTGCAGTAACAACAGATGACGAACCTAAAGAACTAGAATTATACAATGACACACTAAAAGCAACAACATTATTTGGCGAACTAAAAGAACCAAACATAGTTCTATACCAAAGTACCGGAATAGACAAAATATCCGGAAATTATGATTATTACATTGACTATAATATAAATATCGAAGATACAGATAGAGTAATAAAAGATGGAAAATTCTATGCGGAACTTAAATATTCTCCACAAGAAAAAGTCTGTCCAAATGAAGAAGATTGTAAATTAGAAATAGATTTATATAACTTAAAATGCAATTCAAATGGTGCTAATAGTAAAATAGCCTCATGTACCATAATTGAAAACAAAGTAAATAATACATTTACACTAAAAGTTAGATATGCATCTTTAAAACCTAATACTGAATACTATATTTCCACAAGTGCTAATATATATCGTAATAATGTTTCATTAGACACCAAAGAAGAAGTAGTAAAATTTGGAGCATTTCAATATACAAAAAGTGAACTTGGTTTTTCAATAGGAGATCCATATTTAACAGCAGTAGGAAATAATTTAATATTAAAGTTTAAAGGTGCAACAAATAATATTAAAGAATCAATAAAAGGTATCAAATATAATCTTTATGTCAACAGACAATCGGAAATAAAACTAGATTCAAATGAAAAAGGATTAATACCAAGTATGACATCAAATTTAGTAAAAGATGCTATAAATTACGGGGACATTATATATAAAGTAGATAAAGATAATTACCCATATATTGAGATACCAATACCTGACGGAGTTAAAATAGGAACAAACAACGATTTATATGTAAGATATTACTATGAAGATAATGGTGAACTACTAATGCTGTCAATAAACGGGACTACGACTCATAGGTATCAAGTTGGTACTGGTGATAACTAAGAAAGGAAGTAATTATGAGAAAATATGATATAAAAAATAAGAGAAACATAGGAATAATTATAGGGATTTCAATTATAATTATTATCATGTTTTTTCTAGTTATAAAGTTCTTCTTATCATTAAACAAAGAAGAATACATTGTATCAAAAGGAAATATCGTTTTTGATAAAGATAAAACCACTATAAAACTAAATAGTGAAGGAAAAATAAAAACAAAATGGAAAGGAGAGTATTACCTAACATACGATGGCAAAGACTATGAGTTAGGTAATACCGCCCTTGCCTTTAACGAAGAAACAACTGAAATAAAACTATATGGAAGATATTATGAAATCTCCAGTGGTAGTGAAATAAACATAACAAGTAATGAAACAACAATAAAAAACTCATTACTTACTAAGTTCTACAAACTAGCAGATCGCAAATACCTTATCATCGATAAAGAAATAAAGTCTGCAGATAACCTTTTATCAACAACCGATTTCCTACTAGTAGAATTAGATAAAGCCGGAAATGCAACACTTACTAATCATAAAGTAAATTTAAAAACATTTTCCGAAACACAAATAATTACTTCTAACTATACATTTGATATAGCAACCGAAATATTGACCTATGGAAGCGACAAAATAGATCTAAAAAAGATTATTGGTTCTAGTAATAATTACACCAAAGAAGATTTAATTCCAGACGAAAGCAAAAATATCAATGACAATGTTACTAACATAGGTACAAATGGTAATAATGGAAATAATACAACTGGTGGAAATGGTGGAAACAATACCGGTGGTAATGGAAACACAACTGGAGGAAACGGAGGCACCACCATTGAAGAAATTAAAAAAGCCACTAAACAGACATCAGTAGTATCAGTAACATCCACAGTAAATAAAATTATTATAGACTATGTAATCTACGATCCATATAAAGAATACACATCAGTCTATATGGAAGTACAAAAAGAAGATTCAGATAAAGTAGAAGTAATATATCTAAATGCAAACAACACAAGATACGAATTAAAAGACATATTACCAAATACCAAATACAATCTAAAATTCAAATATACGGCTACTGAAGAAGGACAAACTATTATAAAAGAATTTTCCAATACCACCATATCCACACAAAAACCAAAACTATCATTGAAAGTAACCAGAACAAGAGTGGGTGAGATAACATATGTCATAACAACAGATAATAGTTATAAATTAACAAAAGCAGATCTAGTAGTTACCATAATAGATAGCAAAACAGGTGAAGCAAGAAAAAAGACAATATCTGATGTATCAATTGATAGCAAAGAAAAAATAGTCAAACTAGACAAAATGACAGATGGCGATATCATCGAATTAAAATTAATAAATGTCAAATCAGAGGATACCATCATCAAAGGCATTACCGCTAGTGATAAATTCATATATTAGGGAGGTACAATGAAACAGTTCATAAAAGAAAAATATAATATCTTAATACCAGTCTTTCTTGGAGTAGTAATACTAATAGCCCTATTCCTATATGGAAGAGAATATCGAAATAATAGATATGCCTATGAAAAAGAACAAGATGTTTACCAGTACTTCTCAAAAAACAAAATAGAATACAAAGCCACTATCAGTAGAAATAGAAAAGATGTCGTATTAGATATCAAAAGCAAAGACTTTAACGTCAGCCTAGATAGCACACCAATATACATAAAAGATAGTGATAAAGTAATATTTCCTAAAGAAATGAGTGCTGTCTTTCCAATAAAAGATAGACAGTATGCAGTAAATGCCCTAACAGAAATATACAAAAAAAATGACTTATATTACCTAAATCAAAAAGGAATAAATAAGTCATTCGATTATATGTTCCTATATGATGGTAAAGACCTATATTTCTTTATCGATACCGTAACACTAAAAGTGGGAGATAAAGAAATAACCCTAAGTCCAATGTCATATATAGATTGTTCATATCTAAACCTATTATCATATTATGATAAAGAATCCGATACATACGAAATAATAGAATTAAATAACACCAACAGTTCAGTACTAGTAGAAACAAAATATATGACTATCGATGTGTCCAGTGATGAAATAATATATAAAGACGATTTCACAATGTTAATAAATAATTTCAGTTCACTACCAAAACTAGTGGACAACATAGAAAATAGCGGAGCTTCAAATTAAGCTTCGCTATATATTTTTTTATCAAAATTATGCGTACCATCATTAAGTTCTTCCAAAGTCTTTGTAGTTATCAAGAAATAAGTATCTCTATTAATATTAGTCTCACTAATAGGATCATCCCAAGTCAAATCCAAATGATACCATTTACCATCTAAATAAACTAAATTCCAAATATGTTCATCATTACTAATCTTATAATTAATAATATTAAGTTTATCAAGAAAGATAGCCATTGCATCAGCATAACCATTACAAGTACCATATCCCTGTATCAATACCCCATAAGCCGTATTAGATTTATAAGTAGTATCATTCTTATTATTATACTTAAGTTTATCATATTCAGCATTGTCAATAATAAAATCATGAATAATCTTAATTTTCTCTCTAGTAGGAGTACTATTAGTAATCTTCTCACTAATAACCTTATCAACTACTTTATTAATTTCCTCAATTTCCTTATCAGTATAAGCCTTGTTAACACTAATGCCAATCTTATAATCACCACCATAAGTAAGTTTAATATTATTAGAACTATTATAAGGATGAACAAAGTTATTCAAAACAGAAATAACATCCTTAAATTCCTCACCATCATTACTCGTAAGTCTATTAATATCATTACTATATGATGTATAATCTCTATCAATATATCTTTCCAAATAATCAGAACCACTATTAATAGCATAATACACAAAATCAATAAAGTCCTTCTTATTTATTATACCAGTACCAGTATAATTATTAACATATTCAAAATTATCTTCAAGATAATAATCATTAACTTTAACATTAGTACTAGAATAATTCTTATTTACCGAATATTCATAGTACTTATAAATAATATCTTTTCTAAAAAAAGCACCAGCAGTAACAGTACAAATAGCTATAGCACCAACTGCAATAATTAGTTTACCACCTTTTTTTTCTTTTTTCATCTATTCACCTCTCTTAAATTCATTATACCATTTAAAAACTATGTGGTAAAGTTAAAAATAGTACTTTTTCAAAATATTTTACTAACTTTTCTAATTCCCACTTAAGCCTGTAGTCTTAAGTGGAACAAGGAAGCCTAAATAGTCTTCCTTGTTTCAAATTTTATTCATTATCACATAATTAATACTTGCTATAAATCTAAGAATTGTTGGTAATAATAAAATAATTTAAAAAAATTTCGAAAAAATGGCAAAATTAGATATCAAATCTTGTATATAAGTATGAGAGGATAAAAAAGGGAGAAGGGAGGAGTATGACATAAACTAATCAAAAATAAAAAGAATACTTAGGAGAATCAAGAAAGGAAAGAAGAAATAATGGTAAAAGAAAAATTAAAGGTAAAATCTAATATACGTGTTTTGCAATATGGCTCTTGAAAAGTGCAAAAAACTTGTGTATAATGTAAATGTAACTAATTTACCCAATGATTATCATAATGATATCAAAAGATATATATAATGCTTATAAATTACTTGATAATAATATACTAAGTACTAAAGAAAAAGATAGGAAATTGCATTAATAGTTTATAATATTTAAACGCAAAAATGTACGGTAGTTCGTATCGGAGTTTATGTCTGTGGAAGACTCTAATTACAGAGTTCATGAAGCAGAAATCGCATCACTGCGAAGTGATGTAAACAATTATATTTGTTTTTTATTTTAAATTATCTATACTTATTATTCATTATTTGGTATAATAAAAAAGAAATATGGAGGTAATAGACATGGAAGTAAATTATAGAAACCCAAAAATATACTTATTAAGTGGAAAAGCTAGACACGGTAAAGATACAATAGCTGGATACCTAAAAGAATTCTACGAAAAAGATGGCAAAAAGGTTATCTTTTCACGAGCGGGCAAATATATAAAGTTCTATGCCATGGAGATGACTGGTTGGGATGGCAGTGAAGAAACCAAACCAAGAACGTTGCTTCAGGAGTTAGGCACAGATGTAATAAGAAATAAATTAAACAAAGCAGAAATGTTTATAGATAGGCAGATAGATGATATAGAAATATACTCATATTTTTATGATGCTATCATTGTTCCAGACATCAGATTACCAAGAGAAATAGATAGTATCAAGGAAAAGTTTGATAATGTAGTAACTATCAAAGTAGAAAGAATTAATTTTGAAACCAATTTATCAGGTAAAGAACAAAAACATAGTACAGAGACTGCCATGGATAGTTATGAAGATTTTGACTACGAGATAACAAATGATACACTAGAAAAACTAAAAGAAGATGTATATAAGATATACCAGGAGGAAACCAAATGAAAAAGCTAAAAGGTAATGAAATAATAAATATGTACTTAAATTTCTTTGGAGAAAGAGGGCACACAATAATAGAGTCAGCCTCACTTATTCCCAAAGATGATCCGACAGTACTTTGGATAAATGCCGGTGTAACACCATTAAAAAAATATTTTGATGGAACAATCGTACCAAAAAACAAAAGATTAACTAGTTGTCAAAAATGTATTAGAACAGGAGACATTGAGTCAGTTGGACACACAGCTAGACATCATACCTTCTTTCAAATGCTGGGTAACTTCAGCATCGGCGACTATTTTAGGGAAGAAGCCATCACTTGGGCTTATGAATTACTTACTAGTCCTAAATACTTTGATATAGATAAAGATAAATTATATGTAACAGTGTATACTCACGATGATGACACTTACAACTTATGGTTAAAATTAGGAATAAAGAAAGATCATTTAGTAAGGTTAGATGGCAATTTCTGGGAAATAGGTCCAGGACCATCAGGCCCTGATACCGAAATTTTCTACGACAGAGGAGAAAAATATGATAAAGAACATAAAGGTATCAGTCTATTACAAAATGAAGAAGAAAACGATCGCTATATAGAAATATGGAATAACGTTTTAAGCCAGTTCAATGCCACTGAAGGATTAAAAAGAGAAGACTATCCAGAACTACCTAGTAAAAATATCGATACAGGTATGGGCGTTGAAAGAATGGCATGCATTCTTCAAGAAACCGAAACAAACTATGAAACAGATTTATTTATTCCAATAATGAAAGGAATTGAAGAAATATCACATTTACCTTACACAGGACAAATAGAATTCAAAGTAATAGCAGATCACATAAGAACCCTAACATTTGCTCTAGCAGATGGAGCAGTATTTGAAAATGTTGGAAGGGGCTACGTTCTAAGAAGATTATTAAGAAGAGCTTCGCGTATGGGAAGAAAACTAAATATAAATAGAGAGTTCCTAAGTGACCTAATAGATATCGTTGTAGAAAATTACAAAGAAATATATCCATATCTAGTAGGAGAATCATCAAAAGTAAAAGATCTAATTACCAAAGAAGAGTTACTATTTCAAAAGACACTTCTATCAGGAGAAAAACATTTAGAAGAATTATTCCAAAATAGTACCAAAGTCATCAGCGGTAAAGATGCTTTCAAATTATATGATACCTACGGTTACCCAATAGAACTTACCATAGAAGCCGCCGAAGAAAAAGGCTTCACAGTGGATACCGAAAGTTTCAAGTCCTATATGAATGCCCAAAAAACACTAGCAAGAAACAGCAGAAAAGTAGAAAGTAGCATGAACATTCAAAATGACGCTCTAATAAATTATAAAGAAGAAAGCAAGTTCGTAGGATACGATAAATTAGGATTAGAAACAGAAGTAACATCCATCATGAAAGATAATCAGTTCGTTGATAGTTCCAGTGATGAATGCTACATCTTTCTAAAAGAAAATCCATTTTATGCCGAAAGCGGTGGCCAGGTAGCGGACTCAGGATACCTAAAAAACGACAAGTGTAAACTGGAAGTATTAGATGTTATCAAAGCACCAAATGGTCAGCACATGGTATATGTAAAAGTTCTTGAAGGAACAGTAACCAAAGGAGATAAAATTTTAACTCATGTATCCAAAGAAAAAAGACTAAATACCATGAAGAACCACTCTTCAGTTCATCTATTACAAAAATCACTACAAGAACTACTAGGAGACTCCGTTCATCAGGCAGGCTCTAAAGTAGATGACAAAATGTTAAGATTTGACTTCAACTATCATGGTAGACTATCAGATGAACTAATATTAAAGGTAGAAGACTTAGTAAATCAAAAAATACAAGCAGCATACGAAACAAAGATAGAGTATATGAGCTTAGATGAAGCTAAGAAAAAAGGTGCTATGGCTTTATTCAGTGACAAGTATGGAAGCGTTGTAAGAGTAGTAACAATTGGCGATTCTGTAGAACTTTGTGCCGGAACCCATGTAATCAATTCAAAAGATATAAACAAATTTGCCATAGCAAGCGTTGAAAACAAAGGCTCAGACACATTCAGAGTAATTGCTGCTACTGATACAAACATCGAAGAAATATTAGGAGAAGAAGTATCAAAATATAACGAGCAGATGTTAAAACTATTAGATAAAGCCAAAAAAATCGTATTAGCGGCTAAAGAATTAAATATAGACCTAAAATTCAACTTCAACATAGCAAACGATGTCCCTACTAGTTATAAGGATATCATAATAAATAAGAACGAATTAGAAAGTCTAAAAGATAGTATAAAAGAGTTAGAAAAAGAATTTATTATTAAAAAGAACGAAAAGTCCATAAGTGATTTAACAAGTTTCTTAAGTATTAAAGAAGAAATAAATGGTATTACAACAATAATAAGCATTACCAATGACTATGATATATCAACATTAAAACAAATAGTATCCGCTTTGAGTAATCAGTTGGATAATAGTTTTATCTTACTTGCCAATCAGAATAAAGATGATAGTGTTAACTTCATAGCCAAGTCAACCTCAAACAGAGTAGACTGCGGTATGATTATTAAAGAACTATCAACATCATGCAAAGGTAACGGTGGTGGTTCCAAAGTATTCGCTCAAGGTGGTGGAACAGACGGAACTAACATAGCAGCATTACTTATAAACATTAAAGAAAAAATAAAAAAATTATAAAATACAAAGATTTCACTCAAATTATTAGTGAAGTCTTTTTTTTGCCTCTTAAGCCTGTAGTCTTAAGAGGAACAGAGAAGCCTAAGGTCTTCTCTGTTAAAACATATATATTAAATAATTAATATTTGCATTTTTGTCTATTTTTTGTTATAATTATTAAGTCTTTTACTTAAGAAAAAAGAAAGGAGAAATCAATTTGAGTAAAATAAAATTATTTTCACTAGGAGGACTAGATGAAAATGGCAAAAATATGTTTATTATTGAAGTAGATAAAGAAATATTTGTATTTGAAGCCGGTCTTAAATACGCCGATGAGTTTACTTTAGGAATAGACTATATAATACCAAATATAAGTTATTTAAAAGAAAATAAAAAAAGAATAAAAGGAATATTTTTAACGCATGGACACGAAGAAAATATTGGTGCATTACCCGATTTAATGCCAGATTTAGAAGGCGTACCAGTATTTGCCTCAAAGTATACTTTAGATATCGTAAAAAAAGAGTTTGAAACATACAAGATAGATACCAGTAGCCTAAAAGAAATTAAGGCTAATATTCCACTGGAAGTAGGAAAAATCAAAGTGTTTCCTGTAAATCTATCACATTCTGCTCCAGATAACTTTGGATATGCCATATATACAAGTGATGGAGTAATATTTTATGCATCAGACTTTGTTGTAGATCCATTAATGAAAGGTGCATATAAAACCGATATAGGCAAATTAGCATATATCGGTAAACAAAATGTATTATGTTTACTTACCGAATCAAATTATGCTGGCATTGAAGGATTCACATCACCAAGACATAGAATAGCGGACCTAATAAAAGAAACATTAAATGCTACAGAAGGAAGAATAATATTCAATGTTTTAGATTCACATTTATATCGTATCCAAGAATTATTTAGTGAATTAGAAAAAACAGATCGTAAAGTAGTAATAATGGGTAAAAGACTAAAAACAATAATAGATTCCGCTATTGAAAATCATTATTTAAACATTAATAAAAAGATAATTGGAGATTTATCAAATATAAATGATAAAAATG
>OHTF01000626.1_pt1 | contig 13937 bp, 10 predicted proteins | sample 1578811 | NCBI WGS metagenome assembly OHTF01 (sample SAMEA3879571, study PRJEB24766) | human gut metagenome | biome: human-associated habitat; feature: feces | place: USA | collected 1985/1987
TTCATTACCTTGCGACAACTTGTTCGCTTTGCTGTCCAGATGATGCTCGATGCCGAAGTAACTGCATATCCCCACGAGCGCAAACAGCCCTATATCAACTAACCAGTTCATAGCACGCTCCTTGCCAAAGCTTTTGCCTTAATATGGTGCTGCTGTTCATGGAACGTAATAAAAAAAGCGGGCTCGCAAGCCCGCTTTTGGTTTTTAGATTGAAGACGATCAGGCGCCGTATTCCTCAAGGTAGGCGGCGGCGCGCTGCTGGATGTCGTGGCTGAGCAGCGGGGTGCCGTCGGGGTTCTTCATCTTGGCGGCGGCGTCGAAGATCTCGCGCACGTTGGCGATGGAGAGCACCGGGAAGCCGAATTCGGCTTCCACGGCCTTCACGGCGGACATGTCGGAGTCCTTGGTCTTCTCCATGCGGTCCACGGAGAGCACGAGACCCACGACCTCGACGTTCGCCTCGGCCTTGAGCTTCGGGATGACCTCGCGCACAGCGGTGCCGGCGGTCATCACGTCGTCGACGAGCAGGACCTTCATGCCGTCCGCAAGCTGCGTGCCGACCATCATGCCGCCGTCGCCATGGTCCTTCTTCTCCTTGCGGTCGAAGGTGTAGCCGACCTCCATGCCATGGGCGGACGTCAGCGCGATGGCGGTGGACACGCCCAGCGGGATGCCCTTGTAGGCAGGGCCGAACACGGTGTCGACATCCTTGGGCAGGTTGCCCGCCTCGATCTCCTCGACAATCTTCTCGGCGTAGAACGCGCCGAGACGGGCGATCTTGCGTCCGTCGTTGAATGCGCCGGCGTTGATGAAGTACGGCGACTTGCGGCCGGACTTCAATGTGAACTCGCCGAATTTCAACGCCTGCGATTCCAGCAGGAACTCGGTGAAACGATGGTCGAGCGATGCGGTCATTTGCTTGTTCTCCTTACATTGATCGATTACGAAATTTCAGCGCCAGGTCTCGCCTTTGGCGAGCTTGTCGGCGAGTTCGGGACGTTCGTCGAGCAGATCGTCGAGTTCGCGGGCCACGCGCAGCGGCGCGGTCGGCTCGAACAATGCGGCCGCGCCGACTTCGACGGCGTTGGCGCCGGCATACAGGTATTCGAGCGCGGTCTCGCCGGAGTCGATGCCTCCGATGCCGATGATCGGTATTTCTGGCAATGCGGCGCGCACGCGCCATACCGCGGCCAGTCCGACCGGCAGGACGGCCGGGCCGGACACGCCGCCGGTGACGTGCGTGATGACCGGCTCGCCGGTGCGGATGTTGATGCGCATGCCGAGCAGCGTGTTGATCAGGCTCAATGCGTCGGCTCCGCTTTCCACCGCGGCTCGTGCCGGCACGGTGATGTCGGTGACGTTCGGGGTGAGTTTGACGATCATCTTCTTGTCGGTGAGCTTGCGCAGTCTGGTGATGAGGCGGCTCAAAGCCACCGGGTCGGTGCCGACGCTCATGCCGCCTGCGGACACGTTCGGACAGCTCACGTTGATTTCCAGCATGTCGGCCGGGGAATCGTCGAGCTTGGACACGACTTCCGCGTAGTCGTCGTCGCAGTGTCCGGCGACGTTGGCGATGACGGTGGCGTTGATGGCCTTGAGTTTCGGCAGATCGTCCTCAAGGTAATGGTCCACGCCGGGATTCTGCAGGCCGACGGCGTTGATGTTGCTGGAGGGGCCTTCCGCAGTACGGATGCCAGGATTGCCTTCCCATGGCACCGGAGACACGCCTTTGGTGGTGACGGCGCCCAGCTGGCTCACGTCATAGAACCAGCGCACGGCAGCATATTGGAACGTGCCGGAAGCGGTCGCCACCGGATTCTTCCACGGGATACCAGCCACCTGGGTGGGATGCTTCCATTCGTGCTGTTCGTACAGGTTCGCATGTTGTTCTGCGGTCATGCTCACTCCCCCCATCCCAATTGTTCGCGGGTGAACACAGGTCCGTCCGAGCAGACCTTCAATCGTCCTTCGGCGGTGTCGACGGTGCACAGCACGCATGTGCCGTATCCGCAGCCCATGCGCTGTTCCAAGCTCAGCTGTGCCTCGATGCCGCGTTTCGCCGCCCATGCGGCGACGGCCTTCATCATCGGCAACGGCCCGCATGAGAGGATGACCGGCTTCAGCTCGCCGTTCACCAGTTCATTTTCAATACGGTCAAGGAGCGTTACGACATTGCCTTCGGATTCGTCGATGCTGTATGTCTTGTCCGCGTACCGGCCGACGTATCCGTCTCCGAAACGCACGTTGCGGTATCCGAACACCGCGGTGCTCGTCGACCCCTCCGATTCGGCGATGGCCTGCGCGGCGCGCACCAGCGGCGGCACGCCGAGACCGCCGGCCACCAGCACGTAGTTCGCGTTCTCCTTGGTGTTGAAGGAGTTGCCGAGAGGACCCATCACCCGAATGGTGTCGCCCGCACGCAATTCGGAGAATTCGGCGGTGCCTTTGCCGACGACGGCGAAGATAAGGCTCACCTCATCGCCATCCACTTCTGCCACGCCGAACGGGCGGGGCATCAGTCTGCTCGGATTGTTGGAATACACGTCGACGAACTGCGCCGGCTTGGCATGTCCCGCGATGAATTCGTCGCGGAATGTCAATCGGTACACGCCATCGGCCAGCATGCGGTTGTCGACGATTTCGACCGTGTGCCTGCTGGGGAAGAATCCCGCTTCCCTCGCCTGGCCGACGGTCGGCATGAACGTTGCTGCGGCGGTCATGACTCCCTTTCCTGTGTTTCGTTCGATTGTTCTGGTAACTTACGGCAGTACCGCGCGCAGATTGTCGCGCATATCCTTCGCGGCCTCGCGCGCCGATTCGGCGACCAAGTCAAGCGCATCGTCTGCGCTCATGGATTCGCTGTATTTGCCGGACTTCTTCCAGGCTCCGATGATGCCACGCGACGAATTGACGAGCGCGCCCATGCCGTCTTTGTCGAACATGCCGGCCACGCCTTGGGCGGTACCGCCCTGCGTGCCGTAACCGGGGACCAGGAAGAACGTGTGCGGCATGCGCGCCCGCAACGCCTTGCCTTCCTCGGGATGGGTGGCTCCGACCACCGCGCCGACATGGGAATACCCGTTCGCGCCGATGGTTTCGGCTCCCCAGCCTTCCACGAGGTCGGCGACATGCTCGTACACGCGCTCGCCTGAGGCGAGTTCGAGTTCCTGCAGTTCGCTGCTGGATGGATTGGAGGTGCGTACCAGTATGAAGATGTCCTTGTCGGCACCAGTGGCGGCTTCGACGAACGGGGTGATGCCGTCGGTGCCGAGGTAGGGGTTCACGGTGACCGCGTCCTCATGCCACGGGTCGAAAGCGTGCTCCCCCGCGTTCACACCGCTCAGATGGTGGGCGTAGGCGGCTGCGGTGGAGCCGATGTCGCCACGCTTGACGTCGCCGAGGACGTACAGTCCCTGCTGTTTGGCGTATTCGCAGGTCATGCTGTAGGCGTCGATGCCGGCTGGTCCGAGCGCCTCATACATGGCGATCTGCGGTTTGACGGCCGGGACGATGTCGGCTACTGCGTCGATGATGGCGCGGTTGAATTCGAAGAAGGCGACGGACAGTTGGGCTGCCGGCGCTTCCGTCGGATCCTCCACCTGTTCGGCGATTTCCTCGGCGAAGCTGGCCACGACCTGCTTCGGCACCAGCGCTTCGGTGGGGTCGAGTCCCACGACGCTTGGATTCTGCTTGTCTTCGATGACTTCGATCAGACGGTCCATCAGTCCTCCTTGTCGATGCGGCTGAAGGCCAGCTTCGAGCCGATGATGGTGGCGAGCGGCCGGCCGGTGACCTGCCATCCGCCGAATGGGGTGTTACGTGCCGAGGAGTGGAACTTCTCCGGGTCGACGGTCCATTCCTCTCCGGTGTTCAGCACCACGAGATCCACCTGGTCGCTTTCGGGCACGCGGCCCAGATCAAGCACGCGCTTGGTGTCGTCGTCTCCCGGCACGGCGTCGGCGTAGTCGTCGAGTACCGCCGTGATGTCCGTTTTGTCGTGGCCCATGAGTTCGGCCGGACCGGTGGACATGAGTTCGATGAGACGTTCGTCGGAAATGAATCCGCCGTCGACAAGTACCTTGTGGCAGACGCCGTATGCGCATTCCAGCCCGATGATGCCGTTGGGCGCGTCGAGGAAGCCGAGTTCCTTCTCTTCCATGGTGTGGGGCGCATGGTCGGTGGCCAACAAATCGACCGTGCCGTCGGCGACGGCTGCGATGGTGGCCTGGCGGTCCGCTTCGGAGCGCAGCGGCGGGTTCATTTTGGCCAAAGTGCCGTACTTAAGCAGCGCCTCGTCGTTCAATGCGATGTAATGCGGCGCGGTCTCGCAGGTGATCGGAAGTCCTCCGGCCTTGGCTTTGCGGATGGCGTCGAAGGAGATCGCGGTGCTGACGTGCTGGAAGTGCACGTGCACGCCGGTTTTGCGGGACATGTCAATGTCGCGTTCGACGATTTTGAGTTCCGTGTCCTCCGGAATGCCTGGAACGCCAAGCTTGCGGGACACCGGACCGTCATTGACCGCGCCGGTGTCGTGGTGTTCGCAATGCTCGATGAGGTACAGTCCCGACTCCTTGACGTTTTCGAACACCTGTTCGAGAATGCTGGGGGTCACCGCGGAACCGTCATCGCTGATGGCGGTCACCGGATGCGCCAGCTGGTAGGCGTCCTTATGCTCGTCGCCATGTTCGGGCAGGTAGCCGATCCAGTCGGCCACTTCGGTGGCCTCATGGCCGGCACGCCCCTTTGAGGCGCATACGCATAGGTCGTAGCGCACCGGCAGTTTCACGCCATGAGCGGCCTCGTAATGCTGCAGGTAATCGATGACCGTGTCGTATTCGGCGTCGAGCACTTCGGAGGCGCCCGGCTGTCCGGCCTCCACCTTCACGCCATCCATGGCCGGCACGGTGTTTGGCATGATGAGCACGTTCGTGTATCCGCCGGATGCCGCCGCCGCGCAGCCGGAGATCATGGACTCCTTGTAGGTCTGTCCGGGATCGCGGAAATGCACGTGCGGGTCTTCGAATCCGGGGGCGATGGTCATCGCCGAGGCGTCCACGGACGCGTCCGTGTCGGAGGGGACGACGAGGTCAATGACTTCGCCGGTGTTCCAGACCTTGATGTTGCGTAGGGTGATGCTCACAGTTTGGCTTCCTCGTCGCAGTAGTCGCAACGGTATTCCTGACGGTCGGAATGCACCAGATGGAACATCTGCACCGCAGGCTCGGTGGTGGTGACGCAGCGCGGGTTCACACATTTGATGATGTTGACGACATGTTCCGGCAGGGTCGGCTTCTTCTTTTCGACGATTTTGCCGCCGCGGACGATGCCGACGGTCGCGGTGCGCGCCACGAGGCCGAGCACGTCGAGGTCGATGGATTCGGTCTCATCCTCGATTTTGATGATGTCCTTCGTGCCGTACATGCGGCTGTCGGCGTTCATGATCAACGCGAGCTTGGTTTTGGACGGGTCGATCTTCAGATACTCAAGTACCTTGAGCGCGGTTCCGGCGGGCACGTGATCGATGATGATGCCGTTCTGAATGCTGGTGACTTCCATCAGGCTTCAACCTCCTTGGCTGCGAGCGGTTCGTATCCCGGCAGTTCGTCACCGACCACCGAGCTTTCCAATGCCATGCGCATGAGCATACCGTTCTTGACCTGTTCGAAGTAGGCTGCACGCGGATCGTCGTCAACTTCCACGGCGATTTCGTTGACGCGCGGCAGCGGGTGCAGCACGGCCATGTCCTTCTTGGCGTACGCCATCTTGGCTTCGTCGAGGATGTAGGTGTCGCGCAGACGCAGATAATCGTCCTCGTTGAAGAAACGTTCTTTCTGCACGCGGGTCATGTACAGCACGTCAAGATCGCCGATGACGGAGACCAGATCCTTGACTTCGGTGTAGGAGCAGGATTCGGTGGCGTTGATGCGGTCAAGCACGTACTGCGGGGTCTTGAGCTCGTCGGGGCTGATCAGCACGAAGTTGACGTTGCCGAAGCGGCACAGTGTTTCGATCAGGGAGTGCACGGTGCGGCCGAAGGTCAGATCGCCGCACAGGCCGACGGTCAGGTTGGTGACGCGGCCGAAGCGGGACTGCAGGGTGGCCAGATCGGCCAGGGTCTGCGTCGGATGCATGTGTCCGCCATCGCCGGCGTTGATGACCGGCACGGATGCGGCACGGGAGGCAACGAGCGCCGCTCCTTCCTTCGGATGGCGGATGGCCACCACGTCGACGTAGTTGGAGACGGTCTTCAACGTGTCGGCGATGGTCTCGCCCTTGGTGACGGAGGCGAGCTGGGCGCCGGCGAAACCGATCACCTTGCCGCCGAGGCGCAGCATGGCGGTTTCGAAACTCAGACGCGTGCGCGTGCTCGGCTCATAAAACAAAGTGGCAAGCACCCTGCCTTCGCAGGTGTGTGCCACTTCTTTACGATGGGAATCGATGTACTGCGCTTTGTGCAGCATTTCCTGAATCTGACGAATGGAAAGATCATCGAGAGTGATGACGCTTTTTCCGACCATCGGCGTTTCGACCGCCGGTTCGAGTACTGAGGACAACGGCTCACCTTTCATGCAACTTGTGGTTGAAGGTGGCCACTGAAAGTGACCTAGCCAACTATAGCCCGAAACACTGACCCGGAGCGTTCACCGCGTGTTCACCGAGCGCCCGCTCGAATCGTTTCATGAAAGGCCGTAGAACAGACGTTCCGTCACGTCGCGCGCCTTGCGCATTACGGCAAGCAGATCGTTTTCGAAATGCTGTCCGCGATTCGCGTCGTATCCGAGATAGACGGCGAGTCCTCCCAGCGAATACGTGTCATCCGGCAGGATATCCGCCTGGTTGACGCGCCCGCTCCACAGGTAGCTGCCGTTGCGCGCGGCCGTGCACATCCACCATGCGCGTCGCAATACGACGGCGTCGCCGGCGGAAACCAGCTTGCGCCGCTCCAACTCGTCCAACGCCTGCATCGTGCCGTTGACTCGCAGGTTCGCGTTGTCGCCGGCATGCTGCAACTGCAGCAGCTGAATCGTCCATTCCACGTCGGACAGACCACCTTTGCCCAGCTTCAGGTGACGGTCCCTACGCACGCCGCGCGGCAATCGCTCGGCTTCCATACGCGCCTTGAGCTTGCGTATTTCGGCGACCTGCGCCTCCGTCAAATCGATCTTCGGATAGCGCAGCGGGTCGGCGACGTTCATCAGGAAATCCTCGACGAGCGCCGCGTCGCCTGCCGCGTAACGCGCACGCAGGAGCGCCTGGTGCTCCCATGTGCTCGCCCAGGAACGGTAGTATTCCTCGCAGGACGCGTAGGAGCGCACGAGGGGTCCGTTTTTGCCTTCGGGCCGCAGGTCCATGTCGAGTTCGATTTTGGGTTCGAGCGTGGTCGGTCCTTGCAGGATGGCGCGGAGGTCTTCCTGCACTTTGCGTGCGAAGAGGTTGGCTTGGTTGTCGTCGGCGTTATCGGACGGCCGGTAGATGATGATGACGTCGGCGTCGGAGCTGAAGTTCACTTCCCTGCCGCCGTAGCGTCCCATGCCGATGACGGCGATTGCCGCCGGCGCTTCGTCGAGTCCCATTTCCTGCGTTTGGTGGCGGATGGCCCAGGTGAGCGATGCGTCGATGGCCGTGTCGTATACGTCGGTCATACCTGCGAGCGACGCCTTGTCGTCGATGACGCCGCTCATCCACCCTAGTCCGATGCGTTCGATTTCGTGGCGTCGCATGGCGCGGATGGAGTTGGCGAAGTCGTTGATGCTGCCTACGTTGCGTTCGAGGGAGGCGTGTGTCTGCACGTCGAGGCTTTCGCGCGAACGTGGCTGCAGGTCGTTGTCGCTGCCGAGCCAGGTGACGGATTCGACGGATTTGTTGAGCGCGTCGCCCAGGAACCGTGAATTGGACAGGACGTGGCACAGGCGTTGCGCGGCGGACGGCGAGTCGCGCAGGAAGCCGAGGTATTCGCTGTCCGTGCCAAAGTGTTCTTCGAGTTTGCGCCAGTTGAGCAGTCCCATGTCGGGGTTCTGCCCTTCGCCGAGCCATTGGAGGGCGGCGGGCAGGAGGATGCGGTTGATTTTCGCGGCACGGGAGATGCCGGCGGTCAGTGCGGTGACGTGGCGCATGGCGGCGTCGGGGTCGGCGAATCCGATGGAGGCGAAGCGTTCCTGCATGGCGTTGGCGGACAGTTCCACTTGTTCGTCGTCGAGGCCGGCGTTGATGGGCAGCATGGGCCGGTAGTAGATGTCCATGTGCAGGTGGCGCACTTCACGTCGGGTTTCGTCGTATTTGTCGACGAGTTCCTCGGGGTGCATGTGGAAGGCCCGGGCGAGTCTGCGCAGTTCGAGGTTGTGGTTGAGTTCGTCGTCGTTGGTGTCGCGTTTGCGTTCGATGCCGCCGAGACTGGCTTTGCCGAGGTCCGGGAACAGGTGGGTGCGTTTGAGCGCCCACATTTGCTGGCGGTGTTCCATGACGCGTTCGAAGCGGTAGTCCCAGGAGAGCTTCTTGGCTTGTCTGCGTGAGACGTACCCGCCTTCGGCGAGGCGTTGCAGCGATTCGAGGGTGGAGCTGGTGCGCAGGGTCTCGTCGGCGCGGCCGTGGACGAGTTGGAGCATCTGCACGGTGAATTCCACGTCTCGTAGGCCTCCGCGGCCGAGTTTGATTTCACGGTCCTTCAGGGGCGCGGGGATGAGGTCTTCGACTCGTTTGCGCATCTGCTGGCAGTCGTAGACGAAGTTGTCGCGTTTGGAGGCGGTCCATACGAACGGTCGGGTCATGTCCATGTACGCTTGGCCGAGGTCGGGGTCACCGGCCACGGGGCGGGCCTTGAGCAGGGCTTGGAATTCCCAGTTTTCCGCCCACTGTTCGTAGTAGGCTTCGTGCGATTCGAGTTTGCGTACGAGCGGGCCGTCCTTGCCTTCGGGGCGCAGTCCGCCATCGATCTGCCACAATGTAGGTTCGGCGACGCCCATGATGACGGATTGGCATACGCGCTGCAGGGTGGTGGCCATTTTGGTGCCGACACGGTTGAGGGTCATGCCGTTGGTGTCCGCGTCCGCCGGTTCCACCACGTAGATGAGGTCCACGTCGGATACGTAGTTGAGTTCGCGTGCGCCGAGCTTGCCCATGCCGATGATGGCGAAGCGCACGTGTTCGCTGCCGTCCACTTCGTTGCGGGCGATGGCGAGTGCGCCTTCCAGGGCCGCGTCGGCAAGATCGGACAGTTCCTGGCTGATTCTCGGTTGTATTTCGATTGGGTCGTCCGCGGTGGCGTCCTGCGCCATGATGGCGGCGAGCTGTTTTCTGTAGGTCTGCCGTAGCGCGGTCGCCGCTTCGGCGAGTGGTTTCGTGGCTTTTGGCATGCGATTGTCGGCCGGGTCGGCACCGACCGCTTCGAGGACATGCGCGCGGCGTTGCGCGTGGTTGTACAGATGGCTTTCGCATGAGTCGCTGGCTGCGGCCATGACGAGTTCGGGGCGGAAGCGCATGAGCTTGCCCATTCCGTCGGACACGCCGAGCACGGTGACGAGTCGTACGAGTCCGGCGTCGTCGGTGATGACCTGGTGGAAGTCGCGGCCTTGGCTTTGCAACGCTTTGATGATGTCGACGAGGTTGCGTAGCGCGATGTCGGGCTCGCAGGTCTGTTCCAATGTTTTCATCAGCAGGCATAGCCGGTCGTCGTCGATGCCGTCGGCGCGCAACTCGTCAAGCAGCGTGCGTGCCGCGCCCAGATCCTGCAATCCCGCCCGAATCAGATCGAGCACCTCAAACTGATGCGTAGAAGAAGCCATGGTTCCCATAGTAATCGTTCATATCCGTAAGTATGGCGAAAGGGACGGTTTCCGACAGTTGCCGGAAATCATCCCTTTCGTGTTTGTTGCATCGTCTGAATCAGACGAAGAATGGTTTGACGTTGGACCAGATACGCCGGCTGACGCATGGATGGTTCATCGTGTACAGGTGCACGCCGTCGACGCCGCGTGCCGCCAAGTCGCAGATCTGTTCGGACGCGTAGGCGATACCCGCCTCTTTAAGCAGCGCGGTGTCACTCCCCCACTTGTCAAGTAGGACGGCAAGTTTTTCAGGAACACGCGATTCGCACATCTTCGACATGCGCAGCACCGACTTCGCGTTCATCACCGGCATGATGCCGGCTTCGATCGGAACGTCGATGCCGGCGGCACGAGCCTTGTCCACGAATCGAAGGAAATCCTCGTTGTCGTAGAACAGCTGGGAGATGAGGTGGCTTACGCCCGCGTCGACCTTCTTCTTGAGATTGTCGATATCCTCCTCAAGCGTGGCCGCCTGCGGGTGCTTTTCCGGATAGCAGGCGCCGTAGATCTTGAGATTAGGACGCTTCTCGCGGATGTAGGCCGCCAGATCGCTCGCATGGTCGAACACTCCCGCCGGTTCGGCTCCTTCCACACGGTCGCCTCGCAAAGCGAGCACGCCGGAGACTTTGGCTTGGTCGAACAGGTCGAGCGCCTCGTTCACGTCGTCTTTGTCAAGGTATTGCGCGGTCAGGTGCGCCACGGCCGGAATGCCGTATTCGTTCACCGTATGCGCGATGCGTGCGGTCAGCGTGCGGTCGGACGATTTGCCGGTGCCGTAGGTGACGGAGATGAAGTCGGGGTCCAGCCCCTGCAGGCCATCCAACGTATCGTAGATGGTACCTACAGGGCTGGTGCGCTTGGGAGGGAACACCTCCAGCGAGAAGATTGGCGAATGCATGTGATTCCTTGGAAATCTTGCCTGTTTATGCCTATGCCGGCCTTACTTGGCGAGTTTGGCGCGCACGGCCTTGGCCGCTGCGACGAGGTTCTCCAGGCTCGGCCAGGTTTCGGCGTTGCCACGGGTCTTCAGGCCGCAGTCCGGGTTGATCCACACCTTTTCGACGTCCATCTTCTTCAGGATCTCGTAGATGCGGTCCTCGATCTCCTGTTCGGACGGAATGCGCGGAGAGTGGATGTCGTACACGCCCGGGCCGGCTTCGGTTTCGAAGTTGGCGTCGTGGATGGCGTCGAGCACCACAAGGTCGCCACGGGAGGCTTCGAAGGAGATCACGTCGGCGTCCATCGCGTCGATGTCCTTGATGATGTCGTTGAACTCCGAATAGCACATGTGCGTGTGGATCTGCGTGGTCGGCTTGACGGCGGAATGCACCAGACGGAACGCCGGAATGGCCCAGTCGAGGTACTTCTTGTGCCAGTCGGTCTTCCTCAGCGGCAGCTTCTCGCGCAGTGCGGCCTCGTCGATCTGGATGACCTTGATGCCGGCCTTCTCCAAATCGAGCACTTCGTCGCGGATGGCGAGCGCGAGCTGCTGGGTCTGCTGCTCGTGGGTGATGTCCTCGCGCGGCCAGGACCAATTGAGGATGGTGACCGGACCGGTGAGCATGCCCTTCATCACATGATCGGTGCGGGACTGCGCGTAGGCGCTCCATTCCACGGTGATCGGGTTGGCGCGGGATACGTCGCCCCACACGATCGGAGGCTTGACGCAACGTGTGCCGTAGGACTGCACCCACGCGTTCTTGGTGAACAGGAAGCCGTTGAGGTTCTGGCCGAAGTATTCGACCATGTCGTTGCGTTCGAATTCGCCGTGGACGAGCACGTCGAGGCCGATTTCCTCCTGATGCTTGATGCAGGCGTCGATCTGGTTCTTCATGAATTCGTCGTATTCGGCCTTGGTGATCTCGCCCTTGCGCAGCTTGGCGCGTTCGGCGCGCACTTCCTTGGTTTGCGGGAAGGAGCCGATGGTGGTGGTGGGCAGCAGCGGCAGGTTCAGCGCCTCACGCTGCTCCTTCTGGCGTTCGGCGCGTGCCGGCTGACGTACGAAGTCGGCGTCGGTAAGGCTTGCGATTCGCTTGGCGACCGCAGGATCGGCGGCGACGCGGGTGCCGTCGAACAGCGCCTGGTTGGCTGCGAGTTCGGCGGATGCCTTCTTCTCGTCGTCGGAAGCGTCGGCGAGCACGGCGACTTCGTGCAGTTCGTCGAGCTTCTGGACGGCGAAGGCGAAGTGCTTGCGCACGTCGTCGGCGAGACCGTCCTCGCCTTCGGTGCTGAACGGCACGTGCAGCAGGGAGCTGGCGGTGGAGACGGCCACGTTGGCGGTGACCTGCTTCAGCGCGTCGACCAGGCCGAGGCTCACGGCGTAGTTGTTGCGCCAGATGTTGCGGCCGTTGATCACGCCGGCGAAGATGGTGGTGTTTTCTGCCACGCCGTACTTTTCGACGGCGGCGAGGTTTTCGTCCTTGCCTTCGTTCAGGTCCAGGCCGATGCCGTCGAAGCCGAGCAGGTTGACGGTTTCGTACACGTCGGCGATGTGTCCGAAGTAGGTGTTGAGCAGCACCTTGACCTTGCCTTCGCGGGCGGGCAGGATCTTGGCGTACAGGCTCTTGAACAGTTCGACGTCGCCCGGCTCCTTGTCGAGCACGAGGTACGGTTCGTCGATCTGGATCCACTGCGCGCCCAGTTCGGCGAACTTGGCGACGACTTCGGCGTACACCGCGGCGACCGCGTTGACGAGGCCCTTGTCGTAGTCGAGCTCCTCGGCCTGCGGATTGCGGGCGAGCTTGAAGAAGGTGTACGGGCCGATGAGCACCGGCTTGGTGGTGATGCCGAGCGCCTTCGCCTCGTTGAATTCGTCGAATGGCTTGGTGCTGTTGAGCTTGATGTCGGTGGCGGAGTCGATTTCCGGCACGAGGTAGTGGTAGTTGGTGGTGAACCACTTCTTCATCGGCAGGGCGGTCACGTCGCCCTTCTCGCCCTGATAGCCGCGGCCCATTGCGAAGAGGGTCTCTTCCGGGTTCTCGAAGGCGAGACGCTGGTAGCGCTGCGGAATGACGTTGAGCAGGATGGCAGTGTCGAGCATCTGGTCGTAATAGCTGAAGTCGTTGCTCGGAATCAGGTCGATGCCGGCGGCCTGCTGCAGCTTCCAATGCTTGGCACGCAGTTCCTTGGCTGTGGCACGCACCTCGTCGAGGGTGGTGTTGCCCTTCCAATACGCTTCGATGATTTTCTTCAGCTCACGGTTCTGGCCGATGCGTGGGAAACCGGAGACGGAAGTAAGAGCGGACATGAATCCTCCATCTGATATGAACAATGCAACCCGCTCAAGCTATCACAAAACCGCCAGCTATAAGACATCAAGAAAATTTGAGTGTCGTTATAAACTGTCCTTATAGCGGTGAGGTTCCTGCATGCGCTGCCACGCTTGGAGTTTCGTGTTTCCACCACCTGAGTGTCACTCAAAGTAGACTCTATTTTTCTGCTTTCTCCGTATGATACACCCGCCGGAAACACGAAAACGCCCCTCCCCCAGCATCAGCTGAGAGAGGGGCAGCTCCGTATGGGCTTAACAGCCGTCAAGCTCGACACGAAGCTCTGTCAAGTGTCGCCACCGATTCGGTAGCAATGATTATTTTTCGTCGGAATCGTCCGGCTTGACCGCCGTGAGCTGGCTCACGCCGATCAACGCGCCGACGAACAGACCAATCGCGTTGATGGTTGTGACGATCTCACCGCAGTGCGGCAATCCCCACTGCGGGCCGACCGCGCCGACCAGCCACGCGACCGCAGGCAATGCGATCAATGCGAGCCACTTGAGCGCCTGATACGCCTTGTCCGGCAGCAGGTAGTCATTGGTATTGGATTCGCCCATTCCACACCTCCTTAAAATTCGAGGCCGGTCAGTGCAAGACCTGACCGGGATAAATCGTGTACGGGGCACGCAACCCGTTGCGTTGGGCCGCGGCCGGCCAGCCGGAACCATAGATCTTCCACAGACTCTCGCCCGCGGTGACCACGTGCGAGGTGGTTACGACATGAGCACCGACGCTGGAAGCGGTCGAACCGCCGTAGCAGACTTGCTGCCCAGGCCAGATGCGGTTGATGTTGCCGCTAGGCACGCTCCACGCGCTGGCCGGCGTGCGGCCGGTACGGCTGGCG
>OHTF01000632.1_pt1 | contig 13873 bp, 13 predicted proteins | sample 1578811 | NCBI WGS metagenome assembly OHTF01 (sample SAMEA3879571, study PRJEB24766) | human gut metagenome | biome: human-associated habitat; feature: feces | place: USA | collected 1985/1987
ATCAAATATATCTCTTTTTAAGTAAAATTTATATATTATTGGATGAAGATTTAGCCTTACAATCCCAGTATTTACCTATGTTTTATCAAAAGTGTCCGTCAATCAGTTAGAAAAGCATGAACTCTTTTTATCTTTACATATCTTCGTTTACCAATTAATCCAATTATTAAATCCAATGTACTTAAATTAACTAAACACTCTTTTTGATATTTTTTTCTTATTCTTTCATTATCATAATTTATATTCGCACGATATATATTATGAATAAGTTCATATAGTTCATTTTCTAAACTATTTCTAAATGAATTACCATTTCCCTTTAAACAGTTAAGTATATATCTAAAAGAATAATCATAAAGTTCATTAGCCTTATTTATTACAACAAAATTAGTATTCATATTACCTTTCTATATGACCTAAAGGTCATACTATACACCCCATAAAGGGGTGTACTACTTATTTAATTTTTAACCTTCGTATGAAGTATATCAACCACATCAAATTTTATTCGCCGAGTCTCGAAGAGTCGAGCCTCGTTTATTTAGATTTTTCGGTATTTCTCTATAGCTCAACTTACTGTGTAAACATCATTGTATGTTCCATCTCCAGTTAATTTAGCTTCAGAGGATAAACTAATAACAGGTCGGACCCAAAAAATGCTATTGACACCGGCATCGTACAGAACGCCGATATTATCCACACGGAACTCAATCGAATAACCACGATCGAATACATAAGGGGAGCCCACCCAATAAGATTGGTTTGTATAGAGGTAATATGAACTATTACCAGAGCCACTTACTCCTCCTGCCATTGCTACTTCATCCGCTGTTATTAGTCCTACTGGATATGTTAATGCACCATTTCCATTACTTGTATTTACTGTGAATTTATCACTTGCTGTTGAACATGTTAATATTGGACTTTTTGTAGTTTGTGTTAATCTTCCATATGCTCCATAGTAATATGCTGCTCCGGCTGATGTCCAAGCATCTGTTTGTGTTGATGATGGACTTCTATCATTACAAAATATTTGATCTGCAACTAAATTTTTTGTTGTACTATCTGTTTCTAATGTTGTTCCTGCATACCAATTATCTATTGTATTTTTTATTTCACTTGATTCACTATTTCCATGTTGCTGTCCATCAGTATACATATATCCTACATATTCTGCTTTATCTCTGCTACTATTAAATGTACTTGTACCTATATCAGTACCTGTTCCGGTCATTACTACTTTAGTACTTTCTGTTGGAGCTGTTGTTCCTGTATATATCATTCTTATACTGCCATCACCATTTATTCTTATTATTCTCCAGTATATATCTTTTCCACTGCTATCTTTACCAAATTTTACCCAGTTATTATCTACTGCTCCTCTGAAATAATAACTATCTCCTAAATCATCTCGTGCTTTAAATAAACCTTCATTTGTTGTTGCAACTTTACTAAAATCAGGCGTTGTTTCATGTACTATATTATTTGCTAAGATTGTTTTCCATCCTCTATCTTCTAAATCTATTACATTAGATACTGCTTTATTTCCAACATTATCTTTTACCCATAAATAATATATTCCTTCGGTATTTATTGCAGTATTTAAATTATATGTTTTTCCACTTATTGTAGTCCAACTTGTTGGTTCTATAGTATTACTTGTACTAAATCCATAAGCTGATAACCCTTCATTATCAGTTAATGTTGCTGTTATAGTTTTACCATTAACATTTAAGTTAGATATAGCAGGTTTTTGTGTATCAATAATCTTATCAAAATATAATGAGCATCTATCTGAACCTAAAAACGAAAATCCTATTTGTCCTGTTGAGTTATTATAACTTACTACTTTTCCTCCATTTTCACATACAGTTTTTTCTTCGTTTAAAACATAATTTCCTTTTGGTATTGTATCTGAGTTTACATATTCTCCGGAATCTCCTTTAATCATTATTGCTAAATTACTTTGTTTCTTTTTTTTAGTTTTAGTTTCTTCGTTTTTATACATAAAATTTAATATTACTACACCTATAATAATAAACACGAACAAACCAATTTTTATTTTTTTATTCATATATGCTCCTATCCTACATAAATAGGGGCCTTAGTTTTCTTAAATTATATAGATATAGGAAAAAACAATGCCTAATTTATGGGAAATGGTACTAGATATTTTATAAAATAAGTGCTATTATGTAATAGTAGGATACATAAATGCGAGGGTAAATATTCTTAAATCTATATAATAAGAGAAAATACGAACAAGGTAAATACTAGGTTTGCAAGGTATTTGGATATTTTTTTTATATGATAAAAAAAGCACTAAAATTATAGTACTTTATTTTATATATACTTTGTCTAAATTTGGAATAATGTGAATTTTGTAAATGTCAATATTTTTTTTGACAAAAAAGTATTGACATTTACAAAGTTTCCAAAATTTCCATTCTACAAATGTTTATATAACAAATTTTTCAACTTTTTTGTTCTATAAGTCATTTTATGCATAAAAATAGGGCTCTACCGTTAGATAGTGCCCTTGCAAAAACGATTTAACGTTTTTTTCTTGCATAAATAATTTATCACAAAATATACATTTATGTCAAACTATTTATCAACATTCACATAACTTTTTTTAACCAGCAGGTTTTAATTAAATGAACAAGTATATTTTAAACTATTACGATAATAATTACATACTTCACTATATAATAAAAATAACTACATTTTAAAAAAACATGTCTTATTTTGACATGTTTTGTCGAAGTTATTGCAATACTAAAATATATATGTATAATAACTACTCGAACGTGCAGGAAATGGCGTTGCCACCAATTTTCAGGGGGTTTGAAATAAATCAAAAATTCTGAAAGGAGGATGATGCTTATGTCTAAAAATAAGATAATTAAATTCGAGTTTTTATGCATACTATTTCTGATTTGTTATTACAACTTTGATGCAATAGAAAACGCCGTTCAAGTTTTAGTAAAACTATTATTGCTCATTATTGAGTTAATTATAGCCTTGCTTGCCTGAATAGCGTTATCTAATAAAACAAAATTTTAGGTAACGCAAACTTCCTTCACGTTCACCTATTTATAATATAACATTTATTTATATATTTATGCAAGCAATTTGAATTATATTTTTATCCAATATGATATGGATCTGTAGAGGTACCTGTTCCTCCAACTATTTTTAGTATACTTGAGTCTAGATAAAATGTTGGTCTAACACTATATTCATATACTACTACCCAATCATCCAAAGTACCACCAGCGCCTAATGAACCGCCTATATTTATTCGCATAGCAGTAATACTACTGTTAAAAGGAGAAATAACCCATTCAGATTTATTAGAAATACCAGAATTGAATATCCAATTATTTTTTCCACAATCACCCCAATTTCCAAGAGTTAATGTTCGACAAGAAGATTTGTTTGTAGTATTTTCTCCTGTTGTTGCATAACCATAATCGCTCGGATACATTAGTCCTATCTTTTCATAAACATATTCAGGATTGCCACTATAAATATTTTGAGCATTTCCGCTAGTTGAATATGGTGGTCTTTCAACTTCATACCATTTTTGTGCTGTCATTACACCATAATTATTATCTCCATAACCGCCACCTAAATGCCATTTTGTAATTGTTATTCCACCTGATAGTTTACTATTTACATTAGATGTTCCTAATAGAACTGTTAAATAGGTTCCATTTAATTCTGTTTTAAGTGATGCAGTACTCCAATTGTTTTCTACCTCTGAATTCCATTTTTTACCACTTGTTCCTCCATAATTATTTGTATCAAGTATTTTTAATAATTTCTTTGTACCTGCACTAGTTGTTCCATCTAAAGAATATTCTTCATCAAATAAACCTATTATTCTAAATAATAATGAAGATGAAGAACAAGCACCTTCTTTATTACTATCTAAGCATATATAATTATTTGGATCTGCTCCTTCATATCTTAAACCATTTTCATTAAATATATCTGTGTTATTTGCTATCATTAAATTATTAAATGAAGTACCTGGTGTTATTGTAAACTCTTTTTTAGCAACATTTCCAGAGGTATCTTTTACCCATAGATAATAAGTTCCCTCAACACTTATTGTGGTACTAAAGTTATATGATGTTCCATTTATCGATGTCCAATTTGTTGGTTCTACTGTATTACTCGAACTTATTCCATAACTAGATAATCCTTTATCATCAGTAAGTACTGCAGTAACTGTTGTATCATTAACATTTAAGTTAGATATAATTGGTTTTTGTGTATCTATTATTTTATCAAAATATAATGAGCATCTATCAGAACCTAAAAAAGAAAATCCTATTTGTCCTGTTGAATTATTATAACTTACTACTTTTCCTCCATTTTCACATATTGTTTTTTCTTCGTTTAAAACATAATTCCCTTTTGGAATTTCATTGGAACTTACATATTCTCCAGAATCACCCTTAATCATTATTGCTAAATTACTATGCCCTTTAGTTTTAATAGTTTTATTTTTATAAGTAATATTTAATACTATTACTCCTATAAAAATAAACACGAACAACCATAATTTTATTTTTTTATTCATACCTACTCCATCAAGCATAAATACTAGAAATATGTTTCTTAAATTATATAGATTTAAGAAAAACATAGTTCCATTTTTCGTTAAAAAGTACTTGAAAAATGAATAAAAAAATGGTTTAATTATATTGAAAGTAACATAAATACGAGGATGTATTTTCTTAAATCTATATAATAAGAGAAAAAACGAACAAGGTAAATACTGGGATTTTGGCAATTCTTAGTATTTTTTAATATCATAAAAAAATTAACATGTTTATATGCTAATTTTATAACTTTAAAACAAATTCATGTCTTATTTTGACATGTTTTGTCGAAGTTGTTGCAATCCTATTTTATATATGTATAATAACTACTCGAACGTGCAGGAACTGGCGTTGCCTTCTTAATTTTTTCTAGGGGTTTTGGTGCACCAAGATTAAAACTAGACGAAAGGAGGAATGCAAATGAGCAAAAAGAGTCTCGAAAGAGTAGTAATTTTGATTATCGTCTTATTAATTTGGAATAGCTATCCAGATTATATAAAACGCGCCGTCCAGATTATGATAGAAATCATTATGTGGTTATACCATATTTTGAAATCTATTGTAGCCGGATAGCGCTATCCACGTAAATTGGGTAACGCAAACTTCCTGTGCGTTCACCTATTTATAATATATCATTTATTTATATATTTATGCAAGTAGTTTTACTTGTATTTTTTAATTACTAATTAACTTATATGGATTAGAACTTGTACCATCACCCTCGACTAATGCTGTTTTAATAATTGTGATAACTGGTCTAACACTTCTTAAAAAAGAACCAGATACATCAGATAAAACCTTACCATTTTTCGAAAGTGCAAATGGATAATAAATACCATTTACAAGTTTAGAACTACTCATTAAAAATGAATCTGTTTCTATACTTTCATTATATAAGTAATAAGAAGTATTATCTTCATTTGGAGAGGCTCCTGCAAAAAGAACTTCATCAACAGTTAATAGTGCTACTTTACTTGTTACTTTATTGCTTAAACATATAAATGATGGAATATAATCTTCGACTACTCTTGTATATGCATAAAAAGTATTATCATTTAATAAAACATCATTACAATATTTTTGAGTTGCTAGAAATGATGTATAATCACCTAAATTAATTGTAATCCAAGAATCTAAATATGCTTTAATAACTGAGTCTTTATAACTATACTTTTCATTTGAATCAACATATTTTTTTAGTTCTCCCGTATCATTTGCTAAAGCAAGTCTTACACTACCATCACCATTTATTCTAACAATTTTAAAATTTAAATTATTTATACTAACATTATTATTTTGTACATTACCCCTAAAATAATAAGCTATTCCATAATCATCTACAGTTTTAATTAATCCTTCATTTTCTGTGGCAATATCTTTACCAACTATAGTCTTACTTTCACTTTTAATTTCATTATTTTTAAGTATAGTTTCTGCAAAAGTATTATTATTAAGAGCCTCTTGTTCACAATCAAGTTCAACACTAGCTACATTATCCAAAGTATTTTTAAATGTCAATTCATAATCGTGTATTTCACCTTTTTTAATTAATATATAACTTGATATTATCTCATTATGTTTAGGTAATTCATCGCTGACATTAATAAGAGCATTATCTGTTAATGTATAAGTAACACCACTAGCATTTTTAGGATTAATAAATTCAATATAATAATATATATCTTCATTTCCATTATTAATTACAGTAATTTTAGTTTTAAATTCTTTATCAATATTAATCTTTTTACCATTATGAAAATTAATTGATAAATCTCCAGTTATTTTTATATCTCCATCACTTGAACGCATTTTTTTATAAACAAAATAAAATGCAAATAATACAATCGCTATTATTAAAAGCATCATTATAAATCCAAGTGCACTTTTAAATCTTGCTCTCATTTACTTCATCCTTACTAAATAAAGTATATCATTTAATTTAAAAAAACAAAAGACAATTTATTAAAAAATCTTTTGTTTTATCTTACTTTTGGTTTAACTATTTCAAGAACCTTAATAAGTTCATAGTTTCCATTAACAATATTAGGTAAAGTATCAAATTTAACAAGTCTATTTAAATAACCTACTTTATGAGACCAAGAACCATCACTATTTTGTCTTAAAAAATGAAAATCATTAAATGATAAATAGAATGCTATTTTATAACCTCCATGTTCATTAGGTAAATCAGAACTTATTTCATATGAATCTATATTAAGTTCTTCGAAATCTTTTGCAAGACCATATAAATATTTTTCTTTTGTTCCATTATAAACTAAATTTCTACTTAAATAACCGACATTTAAACCTAACTGTAAAATTACATTAGATATTCCTTCAGGATTAAAAATATCAAAAGCATATGAATAACAGTTACCATTTATATATTTTTTTACATCATCATTAAAACTAGGATTATTTGAGCTAACTAGAATAAGTAGTTTAATATATTCTTTATAAAGTTCAAAATACTTTGGTCTATCCATAGGTATTTTTAATATTTCATTATAAAGTCCATATATTTTATCATATACTTCTTTCATAGTTCCCCCTTAATTACAAAAAATTGTACCATATTTTCATTAAAAACTCAAATTTTTACTAAAAAAAGTCAATTTATCGACCACTTTTAGGGTATAAAGTATCAAAATTGGTCGATAACTACTATTATTTAATAAAAAAATCTAGGTTTCCCTAGACTTAATTATTTTTTACTTTTACCAAATAAACCTTTTTTAGGTTCTTTTTTAGGTTTTTCTTCAGAAGTACTTTCTGATTTAGGAAGAGCTTCTTTTCTTGATAGATTTAATCTTCCTTTGTTATCATATCCAAGTGATTTAACAATTATTTCATCACCTACTGAAACTACATCAGATGGTTTTTCAACTCTTTTTGTATCAAGTTGAGAAACATGTACTAATCCTTCACAACCTGGCCAAAGTTCAACGAAAGCACCAAAATCTTCGACTTTAACTACTTTAGCATTATAGATTTTACCAGTTTCAACTTCTTTAGTAATATTTTCGATCATCTTTTTAGTTTTTTCGATAACTTCTTTATCCATATGATAAATAATTACTTTTCCATCATCATCAATATCCACTTTTACAGCATCTTTGTCATTAACACTTTTTACATTAGAAGATTCTAAAATAATTTTAGTAATCATTTCTCCACCCTTACCGATTACATCTTTAATCTTATCAGGGTTAATCATAAAGCTTTCAACTTTTGGAGCATATTTAGAAAGTTCTTTTCTTGGACTTTCTATAGCAGTTGCCATAACATCAAGAATTTTCATTCTGGCTTTTTTAGCTTCCTCAAGGGCCTCTTTTAAGATTGCTTTAGTAACGCCTTTAATCTTAATATCCATTTGAAGCGCTGTAATGCCTTCCCTAGTACCTGCTACTTTAAAGTCCATATCTCCCATATGATCCTCAAGGCCTTGAATATCAGTAAGTATTGTATATTTTTTACCATTAGATATTAGTCCCATTGCAATACCCGCTACTGGAGCTTTAATTGGAACTCCTGCTGCCATTAATGATAAACATCCAGCACATATTGTAGCTTGTGATGATGAACCATTACTTTCTAATACTTCAGAAACAACTCTAACAGTATATGGGAATTCTTCTTCAGAAGGAATAACTTGAGCAAGCGCTCTTTCTCCTAAAGCACCATGTCCTATTTCTCTTCTTCCTGGAGAACCGTATCTTCCTATTTCACCAACACAGAAGTTAGGGAAATTATAATGAAGCATAAATCTTTTTGTATCTTCAATACCAAGTCCATCAAGAATTTGATGATCTGAAAGTGGTCCAAGTGTAGTTGTAGCAAGAACTTGAGTTTCTCCTCTTTGGAATAGTCCTGAACCATGTGTACGAGGAAGAAGGTCGATTTCAGCTTCAAGAGGTCTAATTTCATCCATCTTTCTACCATCTGGTCTAATATGTTTTTCAATAATTAATCTTCTTACTTCATTTCCTTCGATTAAACCAACTACTTTAGCTACATCTTTCATCTTGCTAGCAAAATCTTCATCTTCAGCATAAACTTCTTCGAAATGAGCAATAGTATTTGCTTTAACTTCATCAATCTTAGCATATTTTTCAAGTTTTTCTTTAATTTGTATTGCTGATAACATATCATCAGTTGCATACTCTCTAACAGCTTTTTCAACTTCAGCATCAATACTTGCAGGTTCAAGTACAACTTTTTCTTTACCTATTTCACTAATAATTTCATTTTGAAATTCACATAAAGTTTTAATATTTTCATGAGCAAACATTAAAGCCTCAAGCATAGTTTTTTCAGGAAGTTCTTTACAGCCCGCTTCAACCATGCATATTGCATCATGTGTTCCTGCAACAGTTAATGCAAGTTTACTTTTTTCCGCTTCATCAGTAGTTGGATTAATAATAAACTTACCTTTTTCATCCATACCTACCATAACACCGGCAACTGGACCATCAAATGGAATATCTGATATTCCAAGGCATAGTGATGAGCCAAACATTGCAGCCATTTCTGGACTATTATCTTGATCTACAGAAAGTACTGTATTGATAACTTGAATTTCATTACGTAGGTTTTCATCAAACATAGGTCTAATTGGTCTATCGATTAATCTTGCTGCAAGTGTAGCTGAATCTGTAGGTCTACCCTCTCTTTTAATAAATCCACCAGGAATCTTACCTACTGAATATAGTTTTTCCTGATATAATACTTGAAGTGGAAAGAAATCTTGAGTAACTGGAGTTTTACCCATTACACATACAGAAAGTACTACAGTATCGCCATATCTAACAAGTACTGAACCATTAGTTTGTTTAGCAAGTTGACCAGTTTCAACAATTAAATCTCTTCCCAAAAAATTTAATTTAAATTCTTTTTTCATTTTTTACCACCTTTCTACTAAAAAAAAGAACACTAAAAAATTTAGTGCCTATTTTCTTAAATTTAATTTTTTAATTACTTCACGATATGCTTTAACATCATTATTCTTTAAGTATTCAAGTAATTTTTTTCTTCTACCAACTTTAATTAAAAGTCCTCTTTTAGAATGGAAATCATGTTTATGTTCTTTTAAATGTTCAGTTAATGTATTAATTTCTTTAGTTAAAATAGCAATTTGAACTTCAGCAGAACCACAGTCTTTTTCATTCTTAGCAAACTCCTTTATAATAGAAGCTTTTTCTTCTTTCTTAAGCATTTTCTTTTCCTCCTTTATTATAATCGGTTTAAACTGAGTAAGAATCTTGGAAAACAAGTTCAAACTAAGTAAAAACTTATAAGCCTATTATATACAATTTATTTATCATTTGCAAGCGTTTTAGCTAAAATCTTTTTCGAATAATATCTTCATTAGTAATATTAAGAAGTTTATTAACCATATCAGCATACTTAAAAGGAACATATATAATATCATATTCCCATGAATAATAACTTTCACTATTTTCTACATATGGTTCATATAAAAATTTTTCATTAAAATTTGTAACAAAAGTATTTATAAAATCAGCATTAATATTTAATCTTTTATACATTATACTTCTTGATCCAACATCTTTTATATGTTTCACACTACATTTACTATATATAAAACTTTTTTGTTTATCATTTAAATCAATATAATACATACCTTTCCCCTTTTCTTGCATAGTATTATAAACTATCAGACTAAATTATTCAACCTATCTTTGTAAAGAAAAATCATTTCCCTCAAAAGATAATAAATTTGGTAAATAAAGATTATTTATTATATCTCTATTGCTATATAAAAAGCCATTTCCAATAAATTTAACTGTAGGAATATATAAATTTCTAATTTTTTTATTACTAACTAAAAAGTTTTCTTCGATTTCTTCGATATTAGGTAAATATAAATGTTCAAGTGCTAGATTTTTTGATAAAAAAGAGCTTTCGATAACTTTTAAAGAGGGAGCATTAAACTCTTTTAAACAAGTGTTTTTTTTCATAAATGAACTACCTGCTTTAACAAGTTTTGGTAAATCACATTTTTCTAAAGAATTATTTTCATACATAAATGAGTAACCAGTTTTTTCTAAACTAGGCAAAAATATTGACTTTAATTTTTCATTATAATATAGAAAACTATTACCAACGACCTGTAAATTAGGCATATAAATACTTTGAACATTTTTTGCATAAGCTATAAAACTATAATCGACTTTTTTTACACTCGGTAAGTTAATAGTTTTTAAATTTTCCGCTCTTAAGGCAAAACTATTACCAATAATTTCACATTTAGGTAAATAAATATATTCTAGTTCAAAAGCATCTCTTAAAACTCTATCCTCAACTACTTTAGTATCTTTCGAAGAAAATCTTTTAATATGGAAACTATTTGCAAAAATATCATCATTTAATCTTTCTACTCCCTCTAAAAGGACACTTATAAGTTCATTAAATTTATTTAATTCTAAATATATTTTAATATTATCTTCACAAATAATATATATACTTTTACTATCACTATTATTTTCAATGGCTATTTTTTTAATATATTTAATAAAATCTTCAGAGGAATCATATCTACAATTATCATAACATTTAAATGTTTTTTTAGTTAAATCTAAAACAAGTCCATCAAATAAAATATATTTTTCTTTAGGAAAAGAAACTTCTTTAAAATTATGTATTACAATGTTATCAAGACAATAATAAATATTATTACATTCAACATTATATCTATAATACTTGCCATCAACTGTTCTAACATAATTAGGCATTTCAAAATCTATATTAATATTACTTTGTTTAATACCTAAATATTTTTTAAATGAATATGTTAAACCTTTTGCTATATTTTCTAAATTGTTTTGATAAGTTGCATCTGGATTATTAACTGTATGGTTATATCTATTTTTAATTGATAAATAGTTAGTCTCTAATGTAAACTGAAGTGAAAGTACACTTGTACCATGTTCATCTTCCCTTTGGGGATTACTTTTTCTTTTAATATCTAAAGCATTATCTTTAACTGCAAAAAATACTCTATTAGTTCTAAGTCTATCACTTTTAAATGTACAAAGCTCTTCTTCTTTTATATAATACTTTTTATATGATAGTATTTCTTCATTAGTATGACACTCTTTTAAAGTATATCCTTTTTCTTTAAAAAGTTCATAAGGATTTTTATCTGTATCAATAACATTATTTATTTTTTTAATAAAGAAAAAAGAAGCAATTTGCTTCTTAGTTTAATATTTTACCAACTCTTAGTACCATCACTTGATGCCCACATATAAGTAGAAGTACCTTTTGCATCAGCTAAATACATTTGATGACCTTCTGTAACAGCTAATATCACAGTTACAGCAGTACCTTCAACTTTAGCCATCGAACATTGTGGATTAGTAGTGGTTAAATTTGTATCAGCACCAGCTGTACCAAATACATATTGATTAACATCCATACCTAAAACCGCAGCATCAGTTTCTGTTAGACACTTATAATCGTCCCCCCAATTAAGATAAAGTGCCGTTTGATCACTTGTTAAACCACTTGAATCAAGCAAAGCTGCCGCAATATTATTTGACCAACCACTTGCTACTGACTTCGCACTATTTTCTAGTGATTTTTTCTTAGAATTATCCATTGCATCCAATATTGGTGGAATTGCCACTACTAAGATAACTGCAAGTATTACAATAATAGCTAATAATTCAACTAAAGTAAAACCTTTTCTATTTAATTTCTTCATTATATTTCCTCCTATTTTCTACCAAAATTATAGCACAACTACTTTCTACTAGTCAACATTTTACCTAAATTTTTACAAAATTAATTACTTCTGTAAGTTAAATTTGTAAGTGCACAATTGATGTGCATTTAATTTTGTAATCATATATAATACCTTTTAAGCGATTTATTTGTCATTTGAAGGAGGAAAGTTACAATGACAAAATATTGTCATCTATCATATGAAGATAGAAAAAATATTGAAGATGGATTAAATCAAAATAAATCTATCAATCAAATTGCTAAAGAAATTAATAAATCACATTCTACTGTTTTAAGAGAAATAGATAGAAATAAAATTTACTATAAACCTAGTAATTGGAATAATTGTTATAATGATAAATGCAAAGATTATTCTTGTGTTAAATTATTAAAGTCTCCACATGTATGTAATGGATGTAAATCTAGATCCGGTTGTAGAAAGGAAAGATTTACTTACTATGCTAGAAAAGCTAATGATTCATATAAAGATTTAATTAGTTCTTGTAGGCAAGGTATCAATCTGACTGATGAAGAAATTTATAATATTAATAAAATAATTACTCCACTTGTAAAGAATGGTCAAACTACTAATCACTTATATATTAATCATCCTGAAATTCTAAATTTTTCTAAAGTATCTTTCTATAACTACATTAATAAAGGTGTTTTTGAATTTAGACCATTAGATTTTCCTAGAATTGTTAAACATAAGAAAAGAAAAAAATATAAAAGAAGATCTAGACAAGAAAGAGAAATATTAATTGGTAGAAAATATGAGGATTTTATTGAGTATATAAGCAAAAATCCAAATTTAAATATTGTTGAAATGGATACTGTCGAAGGATTACAAACAGATTCTAAATGCATTCTCACTTTGTTTTGGAGAAAATCAAATTTTATGCTTATGTTTTTATTAGAGAGTCAAACCACTGATGAAGTAACTAGAGTTTTTGAATATCTACAACAAACATTATTAGACGATGATTATAAAAAACTATTTCAAGTTATTCTGACTGATAATGGTCATGAATTCTTTGATGTACTCAATATAGAATGTAATCATAAAACAGGAGAATATATTACACCTGTATTTTATTGTGATCCTTCTGCTTCATGGCAAAAAGGTGGTATAGAAAAAAATCATGAATTTATTAGATATGTTTTACCTAAAAAAACAACATTTAAAAATTTAACACAAAATGACTGTAATATTATAGCTAATCACATAAATAGTTTATGTAGAGAATCTTTAAATAATAATTGTCCATTTAAAGCTATGCTATTTCTATGTGATGAAAAAGTATTAAATACTTTGAATATGTATTACATTGAACCTGATGAAGTTCAATTAAATAAAAATTTATTAAAATAAAAAGATATTTATAAAGGATTATTATAAATATCTCAATGACAAATAAATTGCCTAATACTGAATATCAAACAGAATTGTGCACTTTCTTTTAAAAATTGATGCGTGTTCTGTCTTTTCGTCGTGGAATAAAATTCCT
>OHTF01000645.1_pt1 | contig 13685 bp, 10 predicted proteins | sample 1578811 | NCBI WGS metagenome assembly OHTF01 (sample SAMEA3879571, study PRJEB24766) | human gut metagenome | biome: human-associated habitat; feature: feces | place: USA | collected 1985/1987
CACCATAATCAAATATAACTCCTTTGATATCTTTCAACATATTCACACTTATTTATTTGCAGGCGTACCATTGCCGACTTTCATCAGCAACACGCCTATTACAATCCAAATCAATTCTCGTACACGGGTAATCAACCCGGTATAAACGCCAAATGCCCCCGGAATAGCCAGCCCTCCTACCGCCAAGGCAAATCCTCCCTCACGCGCTCCCAACTGCATGGGAGAAAAGAAGAACAGATTGGCAAACAAAGAGGTAAATGCCATAATCAGGATACATGCCGGAAAACTGACATCTGTTGTCAGAATATACCTCCAAACATCCCAAGACGCGCGCCATAAACTCTAAGCTCAATGAAGCATAGAAAGTAGACTTACGCTGTTGATGCAGCTCTGCAATCTGGCTGTCCACGCGTTCTAATGTTTCCCGTTTGTTTTCCGAAAAACGTTTCGCCCATCCTTTTATAAAGGGAATATGTTGCAACAACTTCAACGTGCGCACTGCCATTCCATTTCTATATCCCTTCATAAAAAAATAAATGGCAAGCAGGCAAAAGAAACCAACTACAGAAAGCACCATCCCCATTGCAAAATCTACCGGACGAAGCGCCAGATACAAAAAAATAGAGAAAAGCCAAAAACAAAAATGTGAGAAAATATGCATCATCACATAAAGAATTACTGATGAAGTTGCCTTACTGGCCCCAACATAAGGAGTCAGCTCCATAATGCGGTAAGGCTCTCCTCCCATCAATCCCACCGGGGTGGCATAATTCAGTGCAAATCCGGAAACTGTCAGTTTATAAACTTTCCAAAATGGAATAGGTGTTCCCTTTTTTCCATCCCGGATGATAATATACCAAGAAAGGGTATTGAACAGATAAATAATAATCCATAACCCTACCACAGCCGGCAACCACATTCCCGCCCGGCGCAAATTAGCCAGTAGTTCATCATACTCCATATCAAAAGAACAAAGCATCACTACGATGGCTGCAATTCCAAACATCAGGAATATATTTCTATACTTACTTTTCACTTCGTTATGTATTTATGATACAATCGTGCGCAAATCGCCTCATGGCAATGACGCATATATACAAACAAAGAGGTCATCACAACAACCTCGAACACAAAATACAACCATGGTTCGCCAATCAACAAACTGATATATAGAGCAATGGCACGTGTATTAAAAGTCAAGATATTGGTATATTTCATCAAAGGTTTGCTAGCCGCACGAAATTCATCCCGTAATTCCTGTGGAATATTGTCTCCATACTTTTCCTTCACCAATGCATAAAACAGTTGGAAATTAGGAGTCATTCTTTCCTGCTGACGTGTATAATTACCATAGAAATACAAGAAAGCTTTCCACCAGAAGTTTCCCTTCCACGGCAGACTGTAGAAGATTTCACGCTGTTGTTTGAAATTATCCAATTCGCTTCCGCTTTTCCCTTTTAAAAAGTATAAATGAATATTACGATAATAATCCGCCAATGTACATTGTTTGCTATGACAAACAGTACCCGAAACAATAGCCAATATCCAAATAAAAATACCCCAATGCATGCCGTCACCAATATGAAACGGCATGGGTTGGTTCATCAGTCTGAGACAAATTGCCGCATAAATGGTAAAGAACCAAATATCACCGGCAAATCCATCCAACATACGCCCCCACTGGGTTTTCTGTCCTGTCAAACGCGCCAATTGTCCATCCGCACTGTCATAATGATTCGCCCACATCAACAAAAGTATACCCAAAAGAGTATGTTTCATATCAGGATAATAAAACATCACACCAGCACCTATACCTAAAATGATAGAAAAAATGGTTACCACATTAGGGTGTACCTTTAGTTTTTTAAAAAATAATGCCCATGCATAACCTATGGGACGGTTGAAATAAATATCCAGGAACTCCTCTGTGTCCATGGATTTGAAAGAAGCCTCTATTCCTTTCTTCTCACTTTCTGTACTCATGTCTTTTTTATTTCATTTGCTTTTTAGCCCGTTTATAAATGCACTCTGCAATTTTACCTCCCGCTTCCTCACGGCAACGGGCAAAGCTGGGCCAGTCGTTAAAATCGATTATTCGCAGTGTGCCATCAGCTGAAATCACACAATCACCTCCGTAAATGGGCACATTCAGCGCCTCGGCAGCTTTATCACTTTGTATTTTCAATTCCTCTACGCTAAAAGGAATTCCTTTAGCTATCCCATTTATTTTCTCCAGACCAAACTTGCTGTGCGAACAAGGAGAGGGATAAAACCAATAAAAAAAATCGGTTCCATGCACTCCGTAGAATTTTACCAAGTCACCTTGCAAATGTTCGTTTATGACTGCAACAGGAATACCGCGTTTACGGAAATCAGCCAATATATTTTCTACCTCTTCCTTACAGGTGGCGTAGGCAACATCTTCTTTCACCATAGCGTGAGAGTCACCTCGTTTCACCCAACAAGGATAACAATTTTCCAAATACTCATCTGCCGTAGAAATTATAAAACTTTGCGGATGAGGAACCCCGTTCTTTATAAGTAATTCTGTCATTGGCTTACGCACACAATTATCTATACCGTAGGCAGAGTTTATCACCAATGCACCTTCATCCTCCAAAGACCTCAAACGAGCTATCGTTACCTTATCACGGGCCATATCAAAAATAATATCTCCCTTGACACCCTGTTCCACGAAATCTTTCTCCGCATAAACTTTCACCTCACAGCCCAACCGCCGCAATTCCTCCGTCACCTTATTAAATATGGCGGCATCATTGTCTACATGATTGGGGGAATATTCATTTCCACGGCTTACCCCTATTATTGAAATTACATCCATTCCTTCTGTTGTGTTTAAGTTACTCCTCTTTACCGGCTAGAAAATTTTCAGCTTTCACGATATCACCAGCATGATCTACATCCAAAATTTTTGTAAAAGGATAAGCCTTTAATTTCAAGCCGTCGGCTACCAACTGTCGTTGAAAGTTACGCATACGTGACATACCTTTCTCCATACACCCATGCAACGTCTTAACGGCTGCCGGGGTCAGACAATAAATGCCTCCAGATATATAACGGCATTCGGGAGTCGCCTCATCATGGAAACCTGTTATATCCAAAGCACTGTCCGTAGATATATAAAGCGGTTTTTCATCATCTATAAAATCCGTTACCGCCATATACCCATCTGTTTCCGATTGTTTGAACGTTTCAATAAAAGTCGAAAACTCTTCTTCACGGAATATAGTATCCACAGTAGTCAAGCAGAATTTATCATCCTGCAAATAAGGGCTCAGTTCATAAAAACTGTGCATGGAACTGGGGGTAGTTTTCACAACTACTTCCAATGGGATCTTTGCTTCTGCCTGTAGTTTTGCCAAATGCTCTTTTGTCAATGGACTTTCATTATTAATAATGACAACCACCTTATCAGCTCCGTTACGTACAAAAATCTGTATCAAGCGATCAATCATGGCAACTCCGTTCAGTTGCACCAAAGGTTTGGGCAAAGCAACCCCTTCTTGCGAAAGCCGGGAACCTTCACCCGCTGATATAATTGCAAATTTCATTTCTACTTTTTCTTGAAATTATATTTTAAACCGATCGTCCATTAATCTTCATCATCAATGGTATCCAATTTCAATTTATCGCTATCATCCCGTTTTTCATAATATTGTTTACGCAGCGGATGTGCATGAATCTCTTTCTCGACAACACGGTTACGGAAAACATCCATAGCCACATAAATAGCCTGGCGAAAAGAATCTTCCAAGGCAACCCCTTGCCCGGCAATATCATACGCAGTACCATGTGCCGGAGAAGTACGTACAATGGGAAGTCCCGCAGTGTAATTCACTCCTTCATCCATTGCCAAAGCTTTGAAAGGAGCCAATCCCTGATCATGATACATAGCTAGAATTCCATCAAAATGAGTATAGTTGCCAGATCCCATAAAGCCATCGGCCGGATAAGGTCCGAAACACTGAATGCCTTTGGCAACCATTTCCTTCATTGCCGGAATTATAATGTCACTCTCTTCCGTACCAATCAATCCCTCATCACCCGCATGAGGATTTAATGAAAACACAGCTATACGCGGACTGTCGATGCCAAAATCCTCTTTTAAAGAACGATGGAAAACAGCCAATTTTTCCATAATAAGTTCCTTGGTAATATCTTGTGCTATCTCGCGTACAGGAACATGACCAGTCACCAAAGCTACCCGGAAATCATTCTTCAGCAAAATCATTAACGCCTTCTGTCCTTCCCCCACACGCTCTTCAATATATTCCGTATGACCGGGGAAATGAAAACTTTCCGACTGAATGGTATGCTTATTGATAGGAGCAGTTACCAAAACATCAATCATTCCCTCCCGATAATCCTGCAAAGCTCTCTCCAACGCATCCAAAGCTGCTTTACCAGCCTCCGGTGTCGGTTTGGAGAGCTCCACCTTCAATTCGTCTTCCGTACAATTCACGATGCTCAGTTTATCCGGCTGAGCATCATCTGCAGAATTGACAATACTGAAATTTGTTTGAATATCCATTGCTTTACGATGATAAGCAGCCACTTTAGGCGATCCATAAATAATGGGTGTACAAAGTTCCAGCATGGTAGGATCCGAAAAAGTTTTGAGAATTACTTCATATCCTACTCCGTTGATATCCCCATGAGTAATACCAACTCGTATCTTGTAGTTATCTTCCATCTATATTATATATTATATGTCTCTTCTTACTTTACCCGGCTTGTTGTATCTATTTTTTCTTCCGGAATATTACCACTAATTACAATTTCGTCAATCAAGCTTTCATTGGGCAATCTCAATGTATAAAGTGAAGCTTCCATCTGACGCATCAGATTACGTTTCAATTTATCCGGTGAATAGATAAAGGCCTCAACCACAATGACACGGCCGTTAGCACGATCCACCCGTGCATGAGACACAAACGGACCTCCCATCATGTCACCTTCCATTTCCCATAATCCGCGGGCTTCTTGCGCATACTCTCCTTTTACAACAATATCTTCCACATCTACAAACATAGAGTCTGTTGCCATATACATTCCTTCGCGTTCACCCGGAATATTTGCTTTCATTACAGAATCACGTTTATGAATGAAATAATCTTTAGTAAAGGTATCCTTGTCCGTATAAGGATAAGAGTACATTACAAAATTCATATCCGCTGTAGCACGATTAGTAGAAGCCCACAAAAAATCTTTGCCTTCTTTATAGTTAGCCAGTTCTACCGGCACCCAGATATCACAATCAAAAATACTTCCTACCTTAGTGGAAATCACATCGCTATGTTTTTGTTTCAACAAAGCTATCTGACGATTCATCTCAGCTTTCACAAAGAAATCTATAATCACTTTACTGTTCTTTGCTACAAATTCCTCAAATTCGTCTTCATTAGGAGCCTGAATTGTCATAATCATCTGTGGAGACGCATAAACATCACGGGAAAACTTGAGTTTGGGCTGAGTATAAATATCTTGAATATCCACAATGATGATATTACGGAATATTTTCAGCACACGGTCAAAATGCTGAGGGTCCACATTTGATATACGAAACGAACGCTCCGCCTGGGGCAGTCCGGGCACATTGGTATCCAATACATCAAACAATGCACGTCCTGCAGGACGATCCCATACAGGTTTATTTACTACGACCAATACTTCGTAAGGCCTACCGCTGGACGTGGGGGTAAACAAGTTCTTTTGTCCCTTCTTACAAGAAGCCAGTACCAGAACCACCAGCACCAAACTTAAATAAAATGCTATTCGTTTCATAATTATATGGTATTATTGTTGTTATTTACTGTAATGTAACACCTTTCTCCTTCTGTTGTTTAGCCGTTGACAACATTCCACAAGCAGCAAAAATATCTTCTCCTCTTGAAGCACGGATCGTAGCAAATACGCCATGCTGCGTCAAGTAATCACGGAAGGCAACCATTGTTTCCATATCTACCCCTTCCAAATCCACATTAGGAATGGCATGAAACCGGATCAAATTGACACGACATTCAATGCCGCGCAAAAGTTTCACAATCTCTTTAGCGTAAATAAGTGAATCGTTCACCCCTTTGAATACGATATACTCAAAAGACAGACGCCGCTGTTTGCTAAAATCATAATTATGCAATATATCAATAATTTCCGTAATGGAAAAAGCTTTCTCGGCAGGCATTAAATCCCTTCGTTGCGAAGGAATCGGAGTATGCATACTGATAGCCAGATGACAATCACTTTCATTCAGAAAGCGCTCCAGTCCTTTCTTTAAACCCACAGAAGAAACAGTGATGCGTTTCGGGCTCCAGCCGTAACCATATTCTGAAGTCAGAATCTCAAGCACTTTCAACACCTCATCCAGATTGTCGAAAGGCTCTCCCATACCCATGAAAACAATATTAGTCAACTTATCCCTTTCGGGGATAGAATAGATCTGGTTTAATATTTGACCGGCAGTCAGGTTAGCTGTAAAGCCCTGCTTTCCGGTCATACAGAATTTGCAGTTCATCTTACATCCCACTTGCGAGGAAACGCAAAGTGTGGCACGGTCCTCATCAGGTATATAAACAGCCTCAATAAAGTGAGAGGCCGGTGTGCGGAAAAGATATTTCACCGTGCCGTCTACCGAACGCATTTCTTCCACCGGAGCAGATGCTCCCACCTCATACCCTTCTTTCAATGCTTCGCGATGCTTTAATGACAAATTGGTCATTTCGTCTATCGTTTCCACCTTTTTATCATACAACCAAGACGTAATCTGCTTTGCGGCAAATTTAGGCATTCCCAGATTCCTCACAATCTGTTGAATCTCATCCAATGTCCTGCCAAGTAATGCTGTTTTCGGAGTTTCCATTTATATTTAAAAGACAATTAGCGTACAAAGGTAGAGAAAAAATAAGATATATTACCTATCTTTGCCGTGAGAAATACTTTTTAACAATGAGAAAAACAATTAATTGCTTTATTCCTTATAGGGAAAGCACAGCGGCAGAACAGACAATCCATGCTATAAAAGAAAGTAGCATAGTCAACAAAATCTATCTGCTGAACATCGAACCCAACAAGACATTATCCACCCCCGAAGGATGCGAAATATTACCTGTTGATTCACTAACCAGTTCTAAGACAATGAAGATGATTGCTGAAAAAGCAGACACACCTTATATATTGCTCTATACCAAAACTTCTGCTTTGGAACTGGCTTACAAGGCACTGGAACGCATGACGGACTTCCTGCAGGACAGAGAATGCGGCATGGTCTATGCCGACCATCATGAATGGAAAAACGGAGAAAAGAAGAAACATCCCGTCAACGACTACCAACCCGGCAGTGTGCGTGATGATTTCGACTTCGGTCCGCTACTGATATTCAACAGAACGGAATTCATCCTCGCCAGTCTCCAAATGACAGAGGAAAGAAAGTATGCCGCCCTTTATGAACTGCGTCTGTTCCTTACCCTCCATTCTCATCTGGTACATATCAACGAATATCTTTATACGGAAACAGAAAGCGACAACCGCCTGTCCGGCGAAAAGCAGTTCGACTACGTAAATCCCCGTAACAGGGAGGTACAGATAGAAATGGAAGAAGCATTCACACGATACTTGAAATCCATCAATGCCCTCCTTGAACCCATATGTGTGGAAACGGATGTAAAGAAAGGAAATTTCGAATATGAAGCCTCCGTCATCATCCCCGTGCGCAATCGCGCCCGTACCATTGACGATGCCATCCGGTCGGCACTCACACAAGAAACACGCTTTCCATTCAACATCATCGTCGTGGACAATCACTCGACAGACGGAACCACAGAAATCATCGGTCAATACAAGGACAACAAAGCGGTAATCCACCTTCAGCCCCAACGTACCGATCTGGGCATAGGGGGATGCTGGGACCTCGCAATCAACCACCCCCGGTGCGGACGCTTCGCCATACAGCTTGACAGCGATGACCTGTACAGCGACACCCATACCCTGCAAACCATCGTAGACACGTTCTACAAAGAGCAATGCGCCATGGTAATAGGAACTTACCGCATGACGGACTTCCGGCTGAACACCATCGCTCCGGGAGTGATAGACCATAGCGAGTGGACGAAAGAGAACGGACACAATAACGCATTGCGCATCAACGGTCTGGGGGCTCCGCGCGCATTCTTCACACCTATCCTGCGCGAAACAGGCGTGCCCAATGTCAGCTACGGAGAAGATTATGCCCTGGGACTCATTTTCTCGCGCCAATATAAGATAGGAAGAATCTATGATGTACTCTATCTGTGCCGCCGCTGGGAAGGGAACTCGGATGCCGCCCTGAGCATAGAGCAGACCAATGCCAACAATCACTACAAAGACAGCCTGCGCACCCGTGAACTGGGAATCCGCAAAAAATATACAGAAGAGCTGAAGAACCGGAATGAAATCAAGCGATTTATAGACAGCCAACTGGCGTGCTGGCCACTGGCACACCACAACCACGAGGCATTACAGACTGTACAGATCAAGGAACTGTCCATAAACGGCTACACGTTTGTGGTACAGTGCAATGCACAGCGTGCGGTTTCGACTACCGCCAAAGTGGATAAGGACAGCATCCAAGCACGCCCCTGTTTCCTGTGCAAGGAAAACCAGCCTAAGGAGCAGAAAGCACTGGAAACCATCACTGCAAACAGAATATGCGTTAACCCTTATCCCATATTGCCGGATCACCTCACTATCGCCCATAAAGATCACATCCCCCAACTCATGGATGAGAATATTTTCAGTTACGATGACGTCCGTGCATTCGTACAGAAATATCCGGACTACGCCCTATTCTATAATGGAGCACATTGCGGAGCCTCTGCACCGGACCATCTCCATCTTCAAGGAGTCAGAAAAACTGATGTTCCCATCATCCCGAACGTACAACAGCTGATAACCCACGCACAGACAATCGATATACGCAGCATGTATTTTCCCTACCTAGAAGAAGAGGAAGATTATCCACTAGAATGTAGCCGAATTTACCTCAACACCAAGGACTATCCCTGTCCTTTGGTAATCCTCTCAAGCAACACGCATTATGACGACTCCCTGTTATACAGCGCCCTCGCCGCTTTCCCACCGGATGAAGACGGACAAGAAGCGAAGTTCAACCTGCTGTTATGGAAGGAAGGCCATCTATACTATACGGTGGTTTTTCCCCGCAGCAAGCACCGTCCCGACTGCTACTTTGCAAAAGGCAGCGAACAGATGCTCATCAGTCCGGGAGCTTTGGACATGGCTGGCGTAATCGTCACCACCCGTCAGGAAGATTTCGACAAAATAACAGAAGAAAAAGTGGCATCCATCATAAAAGAAGTGGGAATAACAGTAGAAGAAGCCGAGAAGATACCCGGACGTTATTTTGACGAGAAAGCAAAAAGATAGAGAGAACACGAAGAGATGAAGGAATTACAGCAAGCCCAAAAACAAGACGAATAACAATGAAAGAACCCGAAATAAGCGTAGGAATAGTAAACGCACAAGAAATTCATTTTTCACTGAACGGCAATTTTTTCGCTAAAGGAGAAACAGTCTGTGGTGAACAACAAGTAGCCTTCAGCGAAGGAGGTATTCTGTGGAATGGTAATCTTTACCGCGAACTGACCTTCACTCCACAAGACGAACATGCCTCGTTTTCATTATATGACGTAACCATCGGAATTAATTTCCACTGGGAACGGCAAGAAACCCAAAGTTTTATGGGAACACTGAAACTAGTGGTGGACGAAGGCAAAATCACCGCTATCAATATTCTTCCCGCCGAAGACTATCTGATAAGCGTCATCTCCTCGGAGATGAACGCCACTTCCTCTTTGGAGTTTCTGAAAGCCCATGCCGTGGTATCACGCAGCTGGCTGTTTGCCCAAATAGAGAAACGCAAGGCCTTGAGTGACAAAAACGAAGGCTTTTTCTCCTTTATCAAAACCGATACCGAATACATCCGCTGGTACGACCGCGAAGATCATACCATATTCGATGTTTGCGCCGATGACCATTGCCAACGCTACCAAGGAATAACCAAAGCATCCAGTGCTGCCGTGACCGAAGCAGTAAGAGCCACCCGCGGACAATTGCTGATGTATGAACGCGGCATTTGCGATGCCCGTTTCTCCAAATGCTGCGGAGGAGCAAGCGAGGAATTCGGATACTGCTGGGAAGACAAGAATTATCCCTACTTGTCTACAATCCGTGATGCGGAAGAAGAAGAAAACCGCCCGTTACCCGATCTGACCAAAGAAGAAGAGGCAGAGCGTTGGATACGTACTTCTCCTGTTTCGTTCTGTGACACCCACGATAAAAAAGTCATTTCACAAATTCTGAACAACTACGATCAGGAAACTACAGATTTCTATCGTTGGAAAGTACGTTATTCCCAGGCAGAATTATCCGAACTGATCCGTCAAAATACAAAATCGGATTATGGGGACATCATCGACCTGATTCCTATCCAACGCGGCAAATCCGGACGTATCTGCAAACTGAAAATTGTAGGTTCGCTAAAAACATTGACTATCGGAAAGGAACTGGAAATACGCCGCACTCTATCTTCTTCCCACCTGTTCAGCTCAGCCTTTGTAATAGATAAGGGAGAACTGAAAAACGGCGTTCCCGAATGGTTTCTGCTGACCGGCGCCGGCTGGGGACATGGAGTAGGGCTCTGCCAAATCGGGGCTGCCGTAATGGGAGAACGGGGATATACCTACGATGAAATTCTATTGCATTACTATAAAGGTGCGGACATCCGCCGTTTTTATTAACAGGCCCCGCCCACATGGGCGGGGATTCCATTCGGACTCTTTAAAATGAAAGGAACCATGAAAAACAAGCATACCTCGCCATGGGCATGGATACCCACTCTATACTTTGCACAAGGGCTGCCCTATGTGGCAGTAATGACCATTTCGGTCATAATGTATAAAAGATTAGGCATCAGCAATACCGAATTAGCTTTTTATACCGGCTGGCTCAACCTGCCTTGGGTTATCAAGCCTCTATGGAGCCCTTTCATTGATCTTATCAAGACGAAACGCTGGTGGATTATCACCATGCAACTTTTAATCGGCGCAGGACTGGCGGGCATAGCCTTCACCATCCCCACAGAGCATTTTTTCCAACTCACTTTGGCCGTTTTCTGGTTATTGGCATTCAGCTCCGCCACACACGACATTGCTGCCGACGGCTTTTACATGCTGGCACTGGACTCGCATCGGCAAGCCCTGTTTGTAGGAATCCGCAGTACCTTCTACCGTATTGCAACCATTGCGGGACAAGGATTACTTATCATGCTTGCAGGAAGACTGGAAATAATGACAGATAATATACCATACGCTTGGTCCCTCACCTTTTTTGTATTGGCCGGACTTTTCCTTGGAATATGGATTTATCATAAGTTTGTTCTTCCCTGTCCGGATTCAGATCATACTTCCAAAGAAGTTTCCGCTTCCAATCTGCTCAAAAAGTTCTTTGGTACTTTTGCCAGTTTCTTTCAAAAAAAGCAGGCAGGCATTGCCATTCTTTTCATGTTACTCTACCGTTTGCCCGAAGCTCAACTGGCAAAAATGTGCATTCCTTTCCTTATAGACCCCGTTGAAAAAGGTGGTTTGGGGCTGACAACCGAAGAAATAGGTTTCGTACAAGGTACTGTCGGCATCATCGGACTTACCCTAGGAGGTATTTTAGGAGGAATAGCCGTAGCCCGTAACGGTTTGAAACAATGGCTCTGGCCGATGGTATGGGCCATTTCCTTACCCGATTTAGTCTATGTTTATCTCAGCTATATCCAGCCTGATTCTTTATATCTCATCAATATTTGCATCTTTATAGAGCAATTCGGTTACGGATTCGGTTTCACAGCCTATATGCTCTACCTTATTTATTTTGCAGACGGAGAACATAAAACAGCACATTATGCCATTTGTACCGCATTTATGGCATTAGGCATGATGATTCCGGGAATGGCTGCCGGCTGGCTTCAGGAACAGATGGGATACACCCATTTCTTTATATGGATTATGATATGCTGCGTTATCACCTTCGGAGTAACGGCTCTGCTAAAAATTGATCCGGAGTTCGGCAAGAAGAAAGGTTGATCCGACCTTTATTTCCGCCTGTCCTCGGAAAGACAGGCGGATTGTGGCTCTCTGGAAGGAATCAGGGAGGGTGTCGCAGATATGTACACGCTGGCCCGCACACAAAAAATATATGGTTCTTTTCAGAGTTCATTCTCAAACATAGCGGCACAGTTGGGAAGGGTCCGTTAGAAATTCTGAAATTATAGGCTCCGCACTTCAGCATTTGTTTTAATTCGTTTTTCCCTCCTCCTTTCATTTACCGTCAAAACGCCCTGCCGGTGGGTGTTCCGGTGATGAAGGGACATCCCGTCATTGTCCTTTCATCCTCCTTTTCTGCTAAATCCATAATGATTCATTTTTATACATGGCAAAAATATAAGAATGAAAAATGGGCGACAAGATAGAATCGCGGAGACGCTTACTTTTCACCTGTTTGGAAATGAAATATGTCACAATGGCTATTAGAATTTCTTATCAAGCCCTCAAATAGCTATGCTTTAGATAGGCTAAAGCGTAGCTATCCGTTCCCTAAAGCTATGCTTTAGGAAGGTGAAAAACCTGTATCGAAAAACGTAATTAATAAGAAATATAACCCTTTCACAATAGACAGCGGCTGTCTTAAATAAATCATTGGCTGGTTTAAAATAAATATCCCAATGACTGAATTCAATCATTGGGATATTTATTTTAAACACTTAGATGTTTATTATGAATTCCTCGCTGAAGAAGGCATCAACATTTAATATTCAACTCATTCAAAACCTTGCGTATTGCCTCAAATGTGGTAATGCGAGTAGGAACTAGTGGCAACCGAAGTTTATTCTCAATCATACCCATGGCATTCAACATTGATTTTACTCCTGCTGGATTTCCATCAACAAACAACAAATTGAATAATTCCGTGAATCGATGATGGATGGTTAATGCATTGGCAAAGTCTCCTTGAAGCGCCAGGCGCGTCATACGGCTAAATTCACGAGGAAAAGCATTACCAATTACTGAAATCACACCAACGGCTCCCAATGTAATAAGCGGAAAGGTTATACCATCATCTCCGGAGATTACATTGAAATTTTCCGGTTTATTTTTAATAATATCATCCATTTGCGTAATATTGCCGGATGCTTCTTTAATGGCAACTACATTCTTAAAATCACGGGCAATCCGCAAAGTAGTTTCGGCAGTCATATTTACCCCCGTACGTCCCGGAACATTATACAATACGATGGGGAGCTCCGTAGCTTCTGCAATCGCTTTATAATGCTGATAAATACCTTCTTGAGAAGGTTTATTATAATACGGCACAACAGACAATATGGCATCAACTCCTGTGAAATCATCATTTTTCAATGTTTCTACAATAGCACGAGTATTATTACCACCTACACCCAACAGAATAGGAATTCTTCCGTTAACGCGGTCAATTACCATCTTTTTTATAATTTTCTTTTCTTCCTCGGTCAGCTCGGAAATTTTGAAATACGCGCCGCGTACCTTGAAGGAGCCTGTGGATTGAATATTTTCCGTTTTGAGGAAAATATGATTGTCGCAAAAGATTTT
>OHTF01000652.1_pt1 | contig 13592 bp, 13 predicted proteins | sample 1578811 | NCBI WGS metagenome assembly OHTF01 (sample SAMEA3879571, study PRJEB24766) | human gut metagenome | biome: human-associated habitat; feature: feces | place: USA | collected 1985/1987
TGCGGGGGCTGGTGCTTTGGGCACGACCCAGCAGATCCTTATTAAAACACTGTCCCCCGTCCCATGCCAGGCAATAGCCCGGGCGGCGGACAGACTACCAAATCCCTCCTGATCCACCGCAAAGTTCGGGAGTTCTCATACCGCAGCCAGCACCGCTTTATCCTCCTTTCCACGGTGCTGGCTGCTTTTGTTTTTACCTGAATGCAAGAGAACGATTGGGAATAGCCGCCGCGTGCGCTTTGGCTGTTTTAGCGGAAATTCTATTATAATTCGTTGAGCCTCGGAAAAATCTGCGGATTTTTCCGAGGCTCTTTTTCACGGATGGGGTCGAAGCGATATACTTCATCTGAATGAAAAAAGCAAAGCGAGAACGAGTGCGAGACAAAATTGGTTTATACAGTTCGTTTTACTTCGCTGTGTTTCGCCCATTTGTTGCTGATCTTATCTGCCAGCAGGGAGCCGCAGGCCCCCACTGCAAGGCCCAGTGCCACGCCGCCCAGAATGTCGGTGGGGAAATGCACATACAGGTACATCCGCGTGAAGCCGATGAACCCGGCCAGCACAAGAGCCGGGACGCCGAGCCTGCGGTTCTGCAGCCAGAGCGCAAAGGCAGCGGCAAAGGCGGAGGCCGTGTGTCCGGAAGGGAAGGACCAGCCATGCGGCCGGGCCACCAGCGTGAGCATCTCCGGACGGAGGTCGCAGGGGCGCGGGCGTGCGAACAGCGGCTTTAAGGCGCAGTGGCCCGCCAGCATATAAAGGCCCAGCGCCAGCGCGGGCACCGGCCTGATCGAAAAACACCGCCAGTGCATCCAGCACCGGACAGCGCAGAGCCTGCAAGGCATCCAGAAGGGTAAATTCAAAGGACATGGATAAAGCCTCCCTGCTTGTTGTTCTTGCCCTTATGGTAACATGGAACCGGGCAGAGAATAAGAACAAGGCTTGTACAAAGGATAAACAAATCTTAAACCGGCAGAAAAGATGTCGGAAACAGAACAAAACTGGAATATAGCGGAACAATACTACAAATTGTAAATAGAAAAGAAGCCCTGCGGTGCTGGACGCAGGGCTTTTTGCATCCTTTACTGCATCTGGTCAAGGGTGGGGTAGCTGTCGATGGCACCGTGCTGCTGCACGCTGATGCCGCAGAACTGGTTGGAAAAGGCAAGGTATTCGCAAAGACGGGCACGGCTCAGCTTTTCCAGCTTGTTCCGCGTTACGCCGTCACGTTCCAGCTGCCACAGAAAGGAGCCGATGAAGCCATCGCCCGCACCGGTGGTGTCCACAGCCCGGACTTTCCGGCAGGGGGAAAAGCCGTGGGCGGTGCGGGTGTAAGCGTAGGCACCGGCACTGCCGCAGGTGTAGAGCACCAGCTGTACATGGCCCACAAACAGGCTGGGCAGGGCGGCTTCAATATCACTGGTGCCGGTCAGAAATTCCAGCTCTTCGTCCGAGATTTTGACCACATCGGCCAGCGGCAGGAACTCCAGCACCGTGCGGCGCAAAGCATCACGGTCCGGCCACAGCGGAAAGCGCAGGTTAGGGTCAAAGTCAATGATAGTCCCGGCGCTGCGGGCTGCGGCAATGGCATTTTTGTGGGCTTCCCGCATGGGGCTTTCCACCAGGGCAACGCTGCAAAAATGCAGGGCATAGGCGTTGGCAAACAGGCTGGTATCCACCTGCTCCGGGGCGTACAGCAAATCGGCTGAGGGCTTGCGGTAAAAACTGAACGTCCGGTTGCCGTCCGCTTCCAGCGAAACAAAGGCCAGGGCGGTGTTGGCTTTGTCCGTCAAACAGATGTGGCTGGTATCAATGCCGCAGGCAGCCAGTTCATCAATGATCTTGTGGCCGAACGGGTCATCTCCCAGCTGGGTCAGCAGGGCAGAATCCCCACCCAGGCGGGCATAAGCACCGCACACGTTGGCGGGCGCGCCGCCCACACGGGGGCTGAAAGAGGGAACCTCGGCAAAGGAACAGCCGGTTTTGGACGGAATCATATCGATCAGCGCTTCGCCGATCGCATACAAGGTATCATGTGCCATGGAATGTCCTCCGTTAAATCGAAAGGGAATACAGGGTGCTGCCTGCGCCGCAAAGCTGCACGGCAACCTTGCCCGCTGCCGGGTAATACCGGGTGGAAAGCACCGCGGCACCGTCGTTCAGGAATATTTCCAGCGAGGAAGCATCCCCCACAACACGCAGGCTGCGGCAGGGGGCATCCAGCACAGCCTTGCGCTCGGTGCGCCCGGCGGCAATCGCTGCATCGGTAAAGCGCAGGGTACAGGTGCGGTCCGCTTCGGTGTAAGTCAGGGTCAGGCCGTTGGCAATGGTCAGGACAAAATCCCCGGCGGGGGAGGCGGTCAGGTCAAAGCAGGGGTCCGTTTCAACCGTTTCGCCGTCTGCCGGCTGGCGGGCTTCGCCGCGCAGGGCGTTCAGCTCGGCGGCGGGGGCTTGCAGCAGGCAGCCATTGCCGTCCTGGGTCAACACGCGGGGCAGGGTCAGGCAGTGTTGCCAGCCATACTCCACGGTGGGGTTGGTGTAATCGGCATCCGGCATGCCCATCCAGCCAAACTGGATGCGGCGGCCATCCGCGGCGGCAAAGCTTTGGGGCGCGTAATAGTCAAAGCCATCGTCCAGGGCGTGGAATTCGCTCAATGTGCAATCGGTGCGCCAGTCACCCTGCAGGGCAAAGTAACCGCAGCCGTACACGTTCTGGCAGGCAATGCCCTGGGGCGATACCGCCAAAAACCACTGGCCGTCCAGCTCAAACAGGTCGGGGCATTCCCACATATAGCCAAAGGGTTCGGGGGTGGTAATGGTGTTGATGTGGTTCCAATGCAGCTTGTCGGCGCTTTCAAATACCAGCACTTCGCCATGGTCGTCCAGTGTTCGGGCACCCAGCACCATATAGTAGCGCCCATCCAGTGCAAACACTTTGGGATCGCGCACATGGCAGGTCAGCCCGGCGGGATAATCCTGGTTGTACATCAGGCAGCGCTTGTTGTCCAGATGGATGGCATCGCGGCTGGTGGCAAGGCAGACATTGTGCCCGCGCCCCTGCTTGATGTAGTCATATTCGCCGGGGTGCTTGACATTGCCGGTATAGTACAGGTACAGCATGCCGTCCTCCACCAGAGCGGAGCCGGAATAAACGCCATGGCAGTCAAACGGTTCGTCCGGGTACAGCATTACGGGCAGGCGTTCCCAGTGGAACAAATCGCGGCTGCGCACGTGCCCCCAGTGCTTGACCCCTCCCGTGGGGTCAAACGGGCCGTACTGATAAAATACATGGTATTCATCGCCGATCTGGCACAGCCCGTTGGGGTCGTTCAGCCAGCCCACAGGGGGTTGAACATGCAGCTTCTGCCGGTGGGGATCCGCCGTCACACGGGCGGCCCCGGCGGCTTCCACCATGGGGACAAGACGCTTCAAATCACGCTGCAAGGCATTCATAACAGGTAGCTCCTTATTGATTGAGAGGGGAAAACATCAGGCTTTGGCTTCCTCGGCTTCGGGGGTCCAGATCACCCAGGTCACAGCGAAGGAAACGCCGAAGGAAATTGCCATCATGATGAGGTACTGCAGCGGCATGTGCAGATGCAGCAGGATGCCGAAGATGCCGGTCACGCCGGTGCCGGTGGCACCCAGGCCGGTCACGCTGGCATACAAAGCGCCACAGGCACCGCCGACCAGACCGCCGATAAAGGGCTTAAAGTAGCGCAGGTTGACGCCGAAGATGGCGGGTTCGGTAATGCCCATGCAGGCAGAAAGGGCGGAGGGCAGGGCCATAGACTTAACTTTGGCGTTCTTGCTCTTGAGGGCAACGGCAAAAGCGGCACCGCCCTGGGCAACGTTGGCGGCACTGGCCAGGGGCAGCCAGTAGGTGAAGCCAAACTTGGCCAGCTGGCCAAGGTCGATCAGGGTGTACATATGGTGGATACCGGCCACAACGGTGACGGCGTACAAACCGCCCATGATGAAGGAACCGATGCCGAACGGCAGCTGAATTAAAGCCTGAACGCCGTTGATGATGCCGTCCTCCAGCGTGGTGAAGATTGGGCCGATGACAGCGAGGGTGAGATAACCGGTAACGAAAACGGAGACCAGCGGGGTAACAAACAGGTCGATCATGGCAGGCACAACTTTGTGCAGCCGCTTTTCAATCTGGCACATCAGCCACACGGCAATAATAACGGGGATAACGTGGCCCTGGTAGCCGACCAGCGGAATTTTGTACAGCCCGCCAAACACCGACTGGTAGGTCTGCACGCCCTCAGAAGCAACGGTCCAGGCGTTCTGCAGGTTGGGGTGAATCATGATCATGCCGATGACAGCACCCAGGAACTGGTTGCCACCAAACACCTTTGCGGCGGAGAACGCGATCAGGATAGGCAGGAAGGTGTACGCCGTGTTGGAGAACAGCTGGGCAAACACATAGATGGAACCGCTGGTATCAATGTTCAGGAAGCCGTTGTTGACCATAAAGTTCAGCGCTTCCATAATGCCCATCAAAAAGCCGGAAGCCACGATGGCCGGGATGATGGGAACAAAGATATCGCCCAGCGTCTTGATGGCCCGCTGGTACCATGGTGCTTTGGAAGCGGCAGCCTGTTTGACTTCCTCCTTGCTGGCACCGGTGATTCCGGCCAGGGCGGTGAACTCGTCATACACCTTGTTCACAATGCCGGTGCCGAAGATGATCTGCAGCTGGCCCTGGGCTTCAAATACGCCCTTGGCGCCCTCAGCATTTTCAAGCTCTTTTTTGTTCACCTTGGAATTATCCGCAATCACCAGGCGCAGGCGGGTTGCGCAGTGTGCGGCCGATACAATGTTGGAAGCACCGCCGATGTTGTCCAGTACCTGCTGGGCTGCTTTCTTGTAATCCATGTTGCACGCTCCTTCTTTTATCTGTTGGCCCGGTAGGAGGTTCCGGGGCCTGTTTCATTTGACAGCTTTATTATATACGAAGGTGAGTGCTTTTTCTATTGACCAAACGACCCAACTTGCAAAGACTCTGTTATCGATTTCACACAGTTTCACACCGCTCTTTGGTAAAATGCACAAAAAACAGGGGACTGCATGGAAAGGGTGCACAAAACAAAAACTTCCCCGCAGTGATGCAGGGAAGTGTGGCGCAAAGGATGCCTGCTATAGCGACCAGACATTTTCATCCGAGTTGTCATCCCCGGTGGAGGCCCGGCATTTTAACTCATAATCCAGCTTGATCATCTGCGGCTCGGCATGGGGGTCCGCCAGCATGTCCATCAGCAGGCGGGCGGCTTTGTCCCCGGCGGTGCGGTAATGCAGATGGGCGCTGGTCAGCGGCACATAGGCAACGCGGCCAATGCGGTTGTCGCCCACAGCGGCAATCATGATGTCATCCGGCACCCGCAGACCGTGGCTGCGGCAGTATTGCAGCGCACCCAGGGCGATGGAGTCGGTCGCGCAGAACAGGCAGTCCAGCCCCGGCGCACGGCCAAACAGCTGCTCCGCCTGGTGGTAGCCGGATTCCATGTTGAACTTGGCAATGCTCATCCGCTGCGGCTGGGGCACGAGACCTGCATCCCGCAGCGCACTGTCAAAGCCTTCGCGCCGGGCAAGGCCGACGGCTTTGTCCAGCAGGGTCACGCCCAGGTAGCCCGGCTTGCGCCGCCCCTTTTGCAGCATGTGGGCGGTGGCGGCCTGCGCCGCGCCGAAATCATCGTGGAACACACAGCTGAACCCGGGATACTGCTGCCCCACGATTACCACCGGCACATGCAGGCTTTGCAGCACCGCGTGGTGTTCCGGGGTAAACATGGTGGCAATCAGGATAATGCCGTCCACCGTATCATGCCGCAGGGTATCCAGCGCGCGCACTTCGCGGGTGTTGTCGTTGGCGGTGTTGATCAGCAGCAGCTGGTAGTTCTGGTCGTCCAGTACCCGGCTGATGCCCTCCACCATGCGGGCGCAGCTTTCGCTGCTCAGCCGCGGCATGATCACCCCAATCTGCCGCGTGCGGCGGGTGCGCAGCATCTGGGCCTGCATACTGGGGCGGTAGCCGGTGGCTTCCACCGCAGCGGCAATCTGGGCGCGCTTTTCGGCGCTTAAGTACCCGCCGTTAAAATAGCGGCTGACCGCTGCCTTGGATACCCCGGCATATTGGGCAAACGCGGTAATGTTCATAGGCCGCACTCCTGTCCGGCTGCCGGCGGGGGGAAACTTGCCGGCGCACTTTTTTATCAGTATAATGCAGAAACTGGCAGGGTGCAACGGGAAAGAGCGGAGAAAAGAAAAATAAGAATGAATGGCATGAGGCAAAGAGTAAAATAGACAAAAAACGGGGATTGAATTTGTGCTTTTGACGGAGAAAAAAGAATGAAAGCTGAATACAAAAAAGCACACAGCTAAAAAGATTTACTAGAATGAATTTGGTGTAAAAGTTATCTTCCGCGCTGGCACAGGATGAAAAGGTATGCTATAATATAATATTAGTTACACGATGAAAAAGTAAGATGCCCCTGATGCCGATGCGGATATGCGCGGGGCAATGATATGTGTTTAGTGAGGAAAAAGAATGGGACTGCTGCAAAAAATTCAGGCAAAAACCGAGGAAGCCCGCGCGAAGGAAAAGATCCGCCCGCTGCTGGAAAGCCGCATGATGCGGGACATCCTGCTGGAGATCGGCCAGCGCGGCAACGAAGCGCTGGACCCGCAGTCCGTTCCATTAGCTATGCGCCGCCGCGCTACCCAACTTGCCAGCGAAAGCGGCCTGAGCGGCCTGAAGCAGTGCGCTGTGGATGAACTGCATCTGGACGAAGAGGGAATCACGCTGGTCTGCAAGGGGGAGCACACGGCATTTTTGTACGCAGACTATAACTATGAAAACATTGAGGATACCGACTGCCTGCCCGCTGTGGCCGAATACCTGGTGCAGCACATGCGCGGCTATTATAACATTACCCGCAGCTTTTACAGTGTGCCCAAAGCCAACGGCCATGTGGAGGAAAAGACTCGTGAGGTGACCGTGGTGCGCCACCACGAGGATACCCCCTTTGCCCCCGGCCCGGTGCAGAAACAGCATTTGTTCTGATGTACATGAGATATCCCCCAGCATACAGGAATTATGCCGCCCCGCATCTTGACGCGGGACGGCATTTTTGCTATACTAATTTAGTATCCGGCAGCAACCCAGAACATGGAGCATTCCCCAAGAGGTCGTAAGAGGGAGCACTCGAAATCACACCCTGCGGGAAGTTCCGCGCAACAAAATTAAATATGCAGATGTACTCAAGAGGTCGTAAGAGGGAGCACTCGAAATGCTTTAGGACAGGAGACTGTCGCGTGGGTTCGACTCCCACCATCTGCGCCATATTCGCCGTAAAATCGAAAGATTTTACGGCGAATATTTTTGTTTACGGCTTTGAAATGTGATGCTGTAAGTTTACGCAATGACTATTACAAGCCAAAATCCACTTGCAACAATAATCTGTTGCAAAAAGCCATTTGTTGCCCGAATTGTTGCCCACAGTTCATGGTTTCCTGCGAGAAGGGATAATAACTTATAAAGAGTTATCTCCACCTGCAGCGTTTTTCGGTGTTGCGAATACTGCTTGGTGGTATGCCGTCAGCACACTGAGCTTGCGCTGCTCCTGTACTTGTACATAGCGGGTCGTGACGGTGTTGATTTTCAGATTTACGCCCATTTGCTGGGAAAAATCGTCCACTGAATGTCCGAGAATTTGGCTAACTGCATAAAAATCACCTGTCAAATTGTACATATTGGTGCCCGCTGTGCCGCGTAGATCGTGAAATCGGATTTTCGGCATCCCAGTGCTACGCATGAATCCGTTAAACTTGACCGAAATACGCTTTTGTAAGTATGGCGAACCGTCCGGCTTGCACACAACAAGATCGTTATCGTAATACTTGACCCCGCCGAGCTTGCACAACCGCCGCTGGTCGGCTTGTTCCTGTTTGAGCCGCAAAAAGATAGGCATCGCTTCTTCTGTAATGGGAAATGAGCGTGTTTCGCCCTCGTCACGGTCCTTCAAGGGTTCCAGGTGTGGCACAATTTTAGCATCTTTTGGCAGGTCACAGGGGATTTGACCTCGCAAGGTAATTTGCCTGTGCGTCAAATCAACATCACGCCAGCGTAACCCCAGTGCTTCGCTGAGTCGCAGCCCAAACAGAACAGCGAGCAGCACCACGGTCTCAAGTACATTACCATGTACAAACGCCAAAAGCTGCTGCACCTGTTCCACGGTGTACTTTTCATATTTGCGCCCGGCGTTCTTACTAAACCGTGTCATAATGTTCTTGGCTGGGTTGTTTGGAATGTAGCCATACTTTACCGCCGAGGACAGCGCAGAGCTTAAAATCCGATGGCAATAACGCACTGAATTCTCCGCCAGTCCCTTCTCACGCAGTTGCGCAATCATATCGTCAATCATTTGGGGTGTCAGTTTATTCAGAGGTACTTCGCCCAGCATGGGAATTAGATGTATGCTTATGCCGCTCCAATAGCTGTATCGTGTACTTTTTGCAAGGTTATGGTGGTAGCTTTCGTACCACTTGGGCAGATACTCTTTTAGCTTTTGTTTGCTCTCTGGTCCATAGCCGACCATAGCGGCGCTGCCAGTCTGTAACTCCAGCTTGATCTGTGCCTCATACAATTCTGCTTCCCTGCGCGTTGCAAAACCACGTTTAGCAATGCTTTTCTGCCTGCCGTTCTCGTAGACTTTCACATTGACATCGTAGACGATGCCCGATCTGCCTGTTAAAATTCCTTGGCTGTTTCGCTTGTTTTTGACTTTTCTCTCGCGGATCGCCATATCAGCACCCACCACTTACAGACCTTGCCGGGGTCTTGGCACGGTTGTAATAATCCCAAATCGCCTGTTCGGAAATCAGGCGACGGTTGCCGTTCTGGATGAACTCCAACTCGCCGTTGTCCATTAACTGGCGCAGTCGATTTTCTCCGATGCCGGAAACAACTGCCATTTGTTCCACAGTTTTCAGCATCGGTTCAAACGGATTTCGCACAGCTTGCGGTGTTTTTTGCTTTGCATATCTTGCCATAACTATCCCTCCTGCGGTATAATTTATAAAACAAATTGTTTGTGGTACTTGTGCACAGCACAGGAACACGATCATTTGTAAGGCTTGAAGATTTGGTATATTCAGTTTTCAAGGTTCATTAGCACCACATTCAAAATGCTTGTGATGCCTGCAAGCTCATTATACCACAAGCGTTTTGCTTGTCAATATATATTTTTACTTTTTATTGCACCTTATTTTCTGTGGGAGGTTCTTTATGGATACAACTGGGAGACGCATTAAACGTCTGCGTTTGAAAAAGGGAATCTCGCAATCTCAACTTTCTAAGCGCTCCGGCATTACCTCAACGCTTCTTCAACAGTACGAATATGGTACGCGCCATCCCAAGGAAGATCAGTTAAACAAAATCGCATTGGCGCTTGGCGTAGCGCCTGCTATGCTGCGCCCGTTGGATGTGGATACAATCGAGGGGCTGCTCGCCATCATCTACGAAATGCACTCCAGTTACCACGGCATAGAAATTATCGAAGAAAACGGTACAACTTCTATCCGTTTGCCCAATACACTACAAGCCGAGCCCGCCAGATATGCATTGCACTCAATCAAGAAATTTATGGAACAGCCGCTATTCGGTTCAGACGAAGAAGCTCCCGTTGCCATGAACGCAGACGAAATTCAACCTGATACTGGTGTGACACTTGCTGAAGAAATAAAGTGGTACAATCAGCAGTCAAGGTTTCTGCATGACACCGAAGAACTTGGGATTTGGTCCGATACCAGCCGTGAAGAAGATACCTCAACTTAAAATCGTTTCTGCATACAGGAGTAACAATAAATGGACAGTAAATTGACCGCAGAACAAGAAAAACTAGCTGCACTAATAGAATCCGACTACGCACTATTGAAATTCGGCTATTATGGGCAGGAATACGAGTTTGCTGTTGCTGAGCGAGACCCGCGCCTATACAGAAAAATGCTGAAACGCCCGGACTATCATCCATTTATCGCAGATAAAGACAAACAATATCGCCATGAAACCAGCGTGATGATGGCTGTACTGGCTGATATGCGCGGCATAACTCCAACGACAAAGCAGGAAAATGAAAGCGGTTGGTACAAAACTATGTTCTCGCTAAAAGCAGAAGCGGAGACTTTCACGCGGAATAGTATCCTGCATGATGTCGAAACAGATTTTTGACGAGAGCATATTTTATCGTAAAAGCGCCCTATCAAAAGAAGTGGATTGGCTTCTTTTGATAGGGTGCTTTTGTCATATATACCAAATCGAATATTTAACTTCATCATATTTTACAAAAAGATGTACTTTCTATTGACTTTTTTGCAATAACAGAATACAATATATTTACATCATTTTAATAAATTTGATGTAAATAAAAATAAAGGTTCTACAATGAAAACATTTAACTTCAAAGCAGTATATTCTCAGCTGCTGACACCAGAGATCGTGTTCCGTCTGACGCAACTCCATGAATACAAAGGCCGGCTGAACAGACTCCTTGAAACAGATGCTGCCGCCTTATCCGAAATCAAAGAGACCGCGGCACTGCAAACTGTTGCCGCATCGAATCGCATGGAAGGCATCACCGTTGCCGAGGATCGGCTGAAAAAGCTTATCCTGAATAAAACCAATCCGCAAACCGATGATGAGAAAAAAGTGGCAGGTTATCGGGATGTGCTAACCTCCATAAGTGCCAATTATGACTTCCTGCCACCGGCACCATCCACTATTTTACAGTTGCATCGGGATTTATACAAATTCAGCGGTAAAACTGTGGGTGGCAATTATAAAGATACCGCCGGTGAACCATGCGCCGAAAACCTTGCTTCCCTATGCAATGCCTTTGAACAAGCCCTGCAAGACCCAGTCCTTGACCCGCTGCTGCTGATTTCGATGTTCATAGTGGACTTTTTGAACATCGCCCCCTTCGATAACGGCACCGAACGAATGAGCCGCCTGCTGCTGGCACTGCTCCTGTACCGTTCCGGCTATGAAGTAGAGCAATACAGCAGCATAGACGCAATTCTTCTTAACACAAAAGTGTCCTATGATACATCGCTGCAACGCAGTTCCCATAACTGGGCTGCCAGCACAAATGACTACGCACCTTTTACCGCCTACCTGCTGAGCACTCTTGTTACGGCATACAAAAACTTTGACGAGATTGCCACACAGCTAACCGCCAAGGGTCTGTCAAAGCCTGACCGCGTGCGCGAAATCATTAAATTGCACCAAGGTGAAATCACCAAAAGCGAAATCCTAAAGCAGTGTCCGGACATCAGCCAAATCACTGTCCAGCGGGCACTGGCAGACCTGCTAAATAACAAGCAAATCACAAAAATCGGCGGTGGTCGATACACTTCTTACATTTGGAATGGAGAAAACTAACATGATTACAGGAGAACTCAAAAACAAAATCGACAGCCTTTGGGATATTTTTGCGGCGGGCGGTCTTGTAAATCCGCTGGATGTCATTGAACAAATCACTTATTTAATGTTCATTCACGACTTGGACGATTCCGACAATCTGCGCGCCAAGGAAGCCGCCATGCTGGGGTTGCCGTACCAGAGCATTTTTGCGGACGAGGTGCAGCTCGGCGAGCGCACCATCGACGGTCAGCAGCTCAAATGGAGCGTGTTCCACGACTTTCCGGCGCAGAAAATGTACGCCACCATGCAGGAATGGGTGTTCCCGTTCATCAAAAATCTGCACGGCGACAAGAACAGTGCCTACTCCAAATACATGGACGACGCCATTTTCAAGCTGCCCACGCCGCTGCTGCTGTCCTTTGACCACAAGCCCAGCTTATAGGTCTTTGTGCCTATATCTAGCGCGGGCGTGATTTTGGTTTCAAAAAATTTTGTGCCTCTGATATATTTCAGAGAAAGCTCACGACCGTCGCTAGCTCCCAAAACCTCCATCATTCTCGTAGTGTTGGGTATCATAACGCCGTCAAGCTCTATGATTTTGTCTCCGATTTGGAGACCTGCCGAAAGAGCGGGAGTTTTTACTCCGTCTTCCGTAATCACGTCGCTTAAACCGATAATAAAGGCGCCCTCCCCTTCAAAGCTCAGTCCTACGGGATAACCGCCTGCATAAACTTTTTCTTCGATTTTTTTGCGCTTGGGCGCAACGAATAACGAACTTACCTTTTCCGATATGTCGTCCGTCGAAGCTTCATACCGAACTGCCGTCGGCTCGGGAGCTTCGCTGCCGGCAAGTACAAGGCAGAAACACGCCGCAAAAAGCAAAACGGCAACGAAAACCATTACAATTTTTTTATTCATAACAAAAAACCTCAAAATTAGTTTGAGGCTTTTCGTACATTTTATTTATAAATTTTCAAATCAAAGCAAACCTTTTTTAAAATTTTCCGCCCAATCTATCATTTCACGCGCGTGCAAGCCGCCGTAAGCTCCTATCTCGGCTCCGCCGATAAGTCTTGAAATTTCGCCGACCTTGGCGTCCGAATCCAGCCTCGTAACCTCGGTAACGGTTCTGCCGTTCAATTCGCGCTTTTCTATCAAATATCCCGCATCCGACATTGCCGCAATCTGCGGAAGATGGGTGATACAAAGCACCTGTCTGTGCTGTCCGATCACTGCCATTTTTTCGGATACTTTCTGCGCGGTACGGCCGCTGATTCCTGTATCGATCTCATCGAAGATCAGCGTATCGATCTGGTCCTTATCTGCAAGGATCGCTTTGATGGCAAGCATGATCCTGGAAAGCTCACCACCGGATACGATCTGCCCCAGCGGTTTTCTGCTTTCACCTGGGTTTGTGGAAATCTCATATTCTACCGCATCATAACCATTATCTGTATAATTTTTCCTGCGGTCAAAACGGATAGAAAAATCCACATCCGCAAAATTCAGCTCCTTCAATCCATCGATGATTTTTTCATCCAGCTGTTTACTGTATTCTTTCCGGATTTCTGAAAGTTCATGCGAAGCTTCTTCAAGAATCTTTTCTGACTGTACAAGTTTTTCTTTCAGAAACTGGAAATTTTCTTCAAATTTTTGAAGTTTTTCCAGTTTTTCCTGCTGTTCTTTCTGATAAGACAAAATTTCCGGGATCGTCTGTCCGTATTTTGCCTTCAGGCTGTTGATCAGATCCAGACGTTTTTCTGTTTCAAAAAAAGTTTCTTCGTCAAAAGTAAGACTGTCCATATAAGAGGACAGATCCCGGCAGAAGTCGCTGAGAAGAGAATCGATTTCTCCGAGAGCTTCCTGCAAAGGCGCAAGTTCCTTATCGTAATCCACAATTCTTGAAAACTCTTTCAGAGCGTTTCCGGTCATGTCCGCAGCGCCCTGTTCATATCCGGTCATCCCATGGACCATCTGTGCGGTTTCCATGATCCTTCTGGCATTGCTCAATTTCCGGTATCGGTCTTCCAGCGTTTCGTCCTCGCCCGGAATAAGAGCTGCTTCTTCAATCTCATTGATCTCAAATTCCAGAAAGGCCTTTTCCCTGTTACGCTGTTCCTCATCCATATCCAGCGCTTTCAGCTGATCCATGCAGGCCCGATACTCC
>OHTF01000658.1_pt1 | contig 13478 bp, 12 predicted proteins | sample 1578811 | NCBI WGS metagenome assembly OHTF01 (sample SAMEA3879571, study PRJEB24766) | human gut metagenome | biome: human-associated habitat; feature: feces | place: USA | collected 1985/1987
CTGACCCTGATGAAGCGCCTGCAGATGGCAGGCAACAAGCCCATTGCGCTGATCGGCGGCGGCACTACCATGATCGGTGATCCTTCCGGCCGTACCGACATGCGCAAGATGCTCACCAAGGAGGACATTGCCCACAATGCTGCCTGCTTCAAAAAGCAGATGGAGCATTTCATTGACTTCTCTGAGGGCAAGGCTCTGATGCTGAACAACGCCGACTGGCTGCTGAACCTGAATTATGTTGAGCTGCTGCGTGATGTGGGTGCCTGCTTCTCCGTCAACAACATGCTCCGCGCCAAGTGCTATGAGCAGCGCATGGAGAAGGGCCTGTCCTTCCTCGAGTTCAACTACATGATCATGCAGAGCTACGACTTCTACTACATGTTCCAGCATTACGGCTGCAACATGCAGTTCGGCGGCGACGACCAGTGGAGCAACATGCTGGGCGGCACCGAGCTGATCCGCCGCAAGCTGGGCAAGGATGCCTACGCGATGACTATTACCCTGCTGACCGATTCTCAGGGCAAGAAGATGGGCAAGACTGCAGGCAATGCGGTCTGGCTCGACCCCAACAAGACCAGTCCCTTTGAGTTCTACCAGTACTGGCGCAATGTCGGCGATGCTGATGTACTCAAGTGCATCCGCATGCTGACCTTCCTGCCGCTGGAGCAGATCGATGAGATGGACCACTGGGAAGGCGAGCAGCTGAACAAGGCCAAGGAAATCCTGGCTTACGAGCTGACCAGCATGGTGCACGGTGCCGAGGAAGCTGAAAAGGCCCAGAGTGCAGCCCGCCAGCTGTTCAGCGGCGTAGCCGACCACGAGAACATGCCTACCACCCAGTTGGATGCCGCATTGGTCAAGGACGGTAAGGTTGGCCTGCTGGCTGCCATGGTTGGCGCCAAGCTGTGCGGTTCCAACCGTGAAGCCCGCCAGCTGGTACAGCAGGGCGGCGTTCTGGTGGACGGCGAGAAAGTGACCGACCCGACCTTTGGTCTGACGGTTGAGCAACTCCAGAATGGTGTTGTGATCAAAAAGGGGAAAAAGACCTACCACAAGGTAATGCTTTGATTGTCTGAATTTATAAAATGAGCGCGCAGGCTGCTGCATCCCCGGCACACCGGGCGGCAACCTGCCGCTTTATTTTTGGCGCATACCTTGCCCCCACACGAGATTTAGGATATAATAAAAGGGTACGAAAAAATGCGGCCGGGGGAGCAACCATGCCAAAAGATAAGCTGAAAACAATTTATGTGTGCAACCAGTGCGGCGAAACCAGTCCCCGCTGGCTGGGCCGCTGCCCGTCCTGCGGTGCATGGAACACGATGACCGAAGATGTGGTGGCAGAACCGGCAAAGTCTTCTTCCGGCCGCGCTGCCGCGCCGGTACGTGTGACAGGTCAGACCAGCCTGGAACCGTTGAAACTGAAAAACATAAGCACGACCGAAGAAAAAAGCCGCATTGTAACTGGCATTGCAGAGCTGGACCGCGTGTTGGGCGGTGGCATTGTGCTGGGCAGTGTGATTTTGATTGGCGGCGAACCGGGCATCGGCAAATCTACCATTCTGCTGCAGCTGTGCGGCGAAGTAAGCCGGACGCGCTCGGTTCTGTATGTGACGGGCGAAGAATCCGTACGGCAGATCAAGCTGCGTGCCGTTCGGCTGGATGTGCCGCAGGATAATATCTCCATTGTGGCGGAAAGCGATGTGGATGAAATCTGCGGGTTGATTGAACAGATGAAGCCGGATCTTGTAGTGATCGACTCCATCCAGACGATGCGCTGCACGGATGTGGCGTCGTCCTCCGGCACGGTCAGCCAGGTCAAGGAAAGCTCGGCACGCTTCTTGAATGTGGCAAAAACGAATGAGATACCGACCTTTATTGTCGGCCATGTCAACAAAGACGGTGCCATTGCGGGTCCCAAAGTCATGGAGCACATTGTGGATACTGTGCTGTACTTTGAGGGCGACAAGACCCTGCCGTACCGCGTGCTGCGCGCCGTGAAGAACCGTTACGGCTCCACCAATGAGATCGGCATGTTTGATATGACCGGCAAGGGATTGGAACAAATCGAAAACCCCTCGCAGGTCATGCTGGAAGGGCGGCCGATTGGCATTTCCGGTACCTGCGTTGCCTGCGTGATGGAAGGTACGCGGCCAGTACTGAGCGAGATTCAGGCACTTGTAACGAAAACGGCGTTTCCAAGCCCACGGCGCACGGCAAGCGGGTTTGACTATAACCGTATGTATCTGCTGCTGGCCGTGCTGGAAAAGCGCGCGGGCTATGTGTTTGGCAACCAGGATGTGTATATCAACATCATTGGCGGTCTGAAACTGGACGAGACTGCCTGCGATTTGCCGGTCTGCCTGGCAATGGCGTCCAGTCTGCTGGATCTGCCTGTACCTGAAAAAACACTGGCCATTGGTGAAGTGGGTCTGGGCGGGGAAGTGCGCAGCGTGCCGCACCTGGAAACTCGCCTGCGGGAGGCCCAGCGCGTGGGCTTTGATACCGCCATTGTGCCCAAACATAACCTGAACATGCTGGATGCTGCGCAATTCCCGGGGCTGCGCCTGGTGGGCGTTGCATACCTGCGGGAAGCCATCAATGCAATCAAAATCAATAAATAATAAGGTATGGGCAGCGACCCAAACCAAGAGGAGTATATCATGAGCGAACAGGAAAAGAATACGACCCCGGCACAGAATGCAGCCCCGGCAGCACCCAAACCGCCGAAAATTGATAATGCAGCACTGAAAAAGGCTGCTGCGGCCCTGCGTGAGGAAAACAATCCGCAGAACTTTAATGCGGTTATCAACCTGATGATGCGCGGTGTATTCCTTGCACCGGCTAAGATTGAAATTGGCGAAAACGCTCCTAAACCGGACGAAAATGGACGAATCCAGCTGCCAAAAGACACCAAGGTGACCTTTGCGCTGCTGAAATCTGGTGATGGAAAGTCTTTCTTTACCGCATTCACCGATGCAGAAGAACTGGATAAGTGGCAGAATAAGCCCGCTGGTCAGGTTATGCTGCTGCGCTTTGATGATTACGCCCGGATGCTGAACGGTAACGACCATGTGGCAGGTTTTGTGCTGAACCCGTTCACGGATAACCTGCGCTTTAACTCGGATATGGTTGCATCTTTGCTGAAACAGCGCAATGCGATGCTGGAAAAAATCAAGCAGACCGCCGCGCAGCAGGCAGCCCAGCGCAATGCACAGATCAAGCCCGGCGATAAGGTGACGATCGTGGAGCCTTCGGTATACCCGGATGAATTGGTCAACCCGCTGTGTGCCGAGTTGGAAAAGTACCCGATGGTGGGAGCCGCATACCTGCAGATCATGGTGATCAACGGAGCAACCAAGAGTTATCTTTTGGTTCTGGATGCACCCAAGGACGATGCACTGTTCAAAGCCGCAGGCGATGCAGCGCGCCCGTTCCTGGTCAGCAATGAGAAAAAGATGAACCTGAACATCACGATTTCTACTTCGCCGCTGGGCCAGCAAGGCATGCGCGGCAGCGAGCCGTTTTATATTAAGGGCCAGGGCCGTGTAGATAATCTGGGTGATGACGAAGATTGATAAAAGGCTGAATTTGGTATCGAATGATATGCCATGGTGATGGCTGCGATAGACCTATTGGATGAACATCGCAATAAATAAGTAAATAAAATAAAAATAGGCAAATAAAAGAGCGAACGGAAAGAAGAATAAAACCAGGAGCTACTGGCATGCAGAGAACACACGAAATCTTGAATCTATCGACAAGCGGGTGCAGGATTTCGTGTGTTTTTGCATAACATGCAATTTCGCTAAATGCAAGTTTAGCGAAATACAGAGGAGGGCTTTACTCACAATAATGAGTACATACATTGATGTGGCGCACCCAAACCGGCATGCGCCGTATACGGATATTCCGGATCTTGTTATGGATTATCTGCATTATCTGGATGTTGTCAAGCTGCGTTCGCCGCGCACCATTAACGGTTACTATCTGGACCTGCGCGGTTTCTTCCGCTATATGATGATGGTTTGGAACCTTGCGCAGCCAGATACACCGCCGGAAGAAATTGACTTGACCCATATTACCAAACGCCAGATCAGCACCATTACCAAACGGGATATTATCAATTACCTGGATTACGCCCGCAGTAATGATAATGGTGCCAAGGCCCGTGCCCGCAAGCTGAGCGCCCTGCGCGGCTTTTTTGGCTACCTTTGCCACCAGATCAATGAACTGAGCGAAAATCCAACGGATAATATCAACCTTGGCAGCCCAAAGAAATCCCTGCCCAAATATCTGAGTGCCAGTGAAAGTATACAGTTGTTAAAAAATATACAAAGTGACTTTTATGAACGGGACTACTGTATTATTGTCTTTTTCCTGAATTGCGGTATGCGCTTGGCGGAACTGATCACAATCAATCTTGGCGATTTTAAGGACGATACCATTAAAATTACCGGCAAAGGAAACAAAGAACGCCTGGTGTACCTGAACACCGCGTGCCAGGCTGCGTTGGAGCATTACCTGCCCGCGCGGGCTGCGCTAAACAACCTGCGGGATAAAGAAGCACTTTTTGTATCCAAAAAGACTGGCAGACGTTTAACAGCGCGCCGTGTGGAGCAGATTGTTGCCAACTGCCTGAAATCAGCGGGCTTGGACAATATGGGTTATTCGCCGCATAAACTGCGCCATACCGCCGCTACACTCATGTATCAGGGCGGTGTGGATATGCTGGCCATCAAGGAAATCCTGGGGCACGAGAATGTATCCACGACGCAGATTTATACCCATATCAACCAGCAGCAGTTGAAACAGGCGGTGGAAGCCTCTCCCCTTGCGGATACTGGCTATATTGCACCGCAGTCCAAAGCGATGACGGATTCAAAGCAGGACACTGGCGAAGAGGACAGCTGAACCGGAAAACATAAAGCTGCTGACAGCGCACCCTAGCAGGCAAAGCAGATAATGTACAGATAAGCGCCGGATTGCGCCGTTGAGCGCACAACGGCAGCCGGAAAAAACAATGCTGGACAGGCTTTGACTTACCCTGCACGAACTATGCGCAAGCCAAAGCATGAATGCCGACAGCACAAGCTCCGGCAGGCAGTTCAGGAGCCAATAAACAACAAGCGCACGTGTCCCGCCGGACGCATAAATGGCGGAAGCGCACACACCTAATACAGTGCCCTTGAACGCAAAATAAGCCCCCATAAAAATGCTGCCCCACAAATGAAAACCGCAGAGATAAATCAGCGATGCCTGCAAAAATGCCGCGGCAAACCAACTGCACCAGACAGACCAGAATGCCGTATAACTTTGTACGGCCATGACATGCTCTGTAAGCGAAGTGAAAGCACCGTGGAGCTCAAACCGGCCGAGCGGAATGCCGGCGAGATACCCGGTCAGAAACACAGAAGAGAAAGCGAATAGATCGTTTTTGCCCGCAAGTTTTTGTATGCCCAGGGCAGCAGCCGCACCGGCGGATGAACCGCTGTCAAGAGCCCTTTTGGGCGTGTAAGGGGCCGGTGCTGGTCGCGGGGCGCGCATCAGCGTTCGGGCGCAGTGTTCCCTACTGCGCCCAATGCACTCAGCACGCCGCCTGCGGTGCCGCCGAACAGCAGCGCTGCAAGTAAGGCGAGGTTCACATGATCAAATACAAGCGGTTTGCCGCTCAAAGCGGTAGTGAGGCTCAAACACAGCGCATAAAAGACGCCCACGGAAACACCGCATAAGAGCCGTTTTTGAGCAATACCATTCGCAAGAACGAGACCGGAAAGAACAGCCCCCACCGCCACGCTGGCACAGGTTGCCGGTTTGACAAGTTCCAGCGAGAGTGCAGTATGGGCAAAAATCTGTGCGGCCAAAGCGAAAAGCAGGATGGCGGTACCCACGCCGCAGCCGAAACTTTTGATCAGCAGCCAAGATAAATGGCCGCTGGATTTACTGCGGACTTTGCAGATATGACTTGATCGAAGTTTGGCAGATGAAGCCCTTGAATTAGCAGCAAACATAAAGAAAACGCCCCCTTTGCATGGTACAAACTATGCAAAAGGGGCGTTTGTTATTCAGGTAATACAGTCAGAACCAATCAGTTCTTCTTGGCAGGAGCATCTTTCTTGGCGGTATCTTTTGCAGTGTTGCCCATGTCCAGCTTCTCAACGGAGGAAATAGCGGAACGGCGGAAGCGAATCTTCACACGGTCGCTGGTTTCCAGAACAAAGGTATCATCCTTATCATTGATAGCAGCAACGCGGCCAACAACACCACCAATGGTAATAACGGTATCGCCTACTTCAATGGAAGCGCGCATGGCAGCATCTTTCTTGTCCTGCTTTTTCTGGGGCAGGTACAGGATGATGTACATGAACACAAGGATCAGAACCATCGGCAGGAAAGTGACAAGCAGGCTGGCGGTGCTGGAAGTATCAGCGGTCAAAAATTCGATCATAATGTGGAACTCCTTAAATTTTGATTTTACAATATTTCTATTATTATACAGGCTTTCGCCATAAACCGCAAGGGGGTAAAGCAAGGAAACACGGAATCCGCTTAAATTCTGGAATCCAGAAGATGCACATACTTATCATGGAACTGCTGGAATGTGCCGTTATCCAACGCTTCACGAATCCGCTCCATCAAATGATTGTAGAAATACAGGTTGTGCATAACAGCCAAACGCATACCCAGCATTTCATCTGCCTTTTGCAGGTGGCGGATGTAAGCGCGGCTGTAATTGCGGCAGACCGGGCAATCGCACTGCGGGTCAATGGGCTGTTCGTCACGCTCATATTTCAGGTTTTTAATGTTGATGATGCCGTTCCATGTGAACAGGTGGCCATGGCGGGCGTTGCGGCTGGGCATGACGCAGTCAAACAAATCCACACCGCGGTACACGCCCTCAATGATGTTGCCGGGGGTGCCAACGCCCATCAGGTAGCGGATCTTATCCGCCGGGGCGTAAGGCTCTACCGCGCTGATCACATCATACATCACTTCGGCAGGTTCGCCGACAGCAAGGCCGCCGATTGCATAACCGTCCAGATCATATTCAGCAATCTGCTTCATGTGCTCAACGCGCAGGTCTTTGTAGGTGCAGCCCTGATTGATGCCAAACAGCAGCTGGTCCGGGTTCACGGCCTTGCCCTCGTGCTTCAGGCGGGCCATTTCCGCCTTGCAGCGCAGCAGCCAGCGTGCGGTACGCGCGCAGCTGTTTTTGGCGTAATCATATTCAGCGGGGTTTTCCACGCATTCATCAAAAGCCATGGCAATGGTGGAGCCAAGGTTTGCCTGAATCTGCATGCTCTGTTCCGGCCCCATAAAAATGCGGTGGCCGTCCAGATGAGAGTTGAACGTTACGCCTTCCTCGGTAATGTGGCGCAGCTTGGCAAGGCTGAACACCTGAAATCCGCCGCTGTCGGTCAGGATCGGGCCGTCCCAGCGGGTAAACTTGTGCAGGCCGCCCATATCGGCAACGACCTGATCACCGGGACGCAGGTGGAGATGATAGGTGTTGCACAGCATGACCTGTGCGCGGATTTCTTTCAAATCATGTGCCGAAAGCCCGCCTTTGATCGCGGCAGCAGTGGCAACGTTTTGGAAAGCAGGTGTCTGAACCGTGCCGTGCACAGTCTGGAACTCGCCGCGGCGGGCTGCACCCTCTTTTTTAATCAGACGGTATGGCATAAATGATGGTCTCCCCTGTTTTGCTGTTTCATTTTGTTCAAAAACATGCGGCGCCAGAGTGTTTTCCTGCGCCGCTTTGTGATTTTATTATACTGGAAGCAGTAGGATAAGTCAACTGTTCTGCGAGGCAGGCTTATTGGATGAACATGGCATCGCCAAAGGAGAAAAAGCGATATTTTTCCTGTACGGCAACCTTATATGCAGCCATGGTTTTCTCATACCCGTAAAACGCAGAGATCAGCATAATCAGAGTGCTTTCCGGCAGGTGGAAGTTTGTCACCAGGCCGTCAATAGCGTGCAGCTCTACACCGGGGTACAGGAAAATATCGGTAGTACCGCTGCAAGGGACAATCTTGCCGTACTTGGCCCAGACGGCTTCCAGCGTGCGGCAGCTGGTGGTACCGACAGCAATTACGCGATGGCCGCTGGCGCGTGCTGCGTTGATGGCCTCGGCTGCAGTATCATCCACGCAGTACCATTCGGTGTGCATCTGGTGCTCCTGAATATTATCCTCGCTGACAGGGCGGAAGGTGCCAAGGCCAACGTGCAGGGTCACTTCCACAATGTTGACCCCCTTGGCACGGATGGTATCCAGCAGTTCCGGGGTAAAATGCAGACCGGCCGTGGGGGCAGCCGCGCTGCCAAGCTCTTTGGCATATACGGTCTGGTACTGGCTCTGATCCTCTAGCTGGCGGGTGATGTACGGCGGCAGCGGCATTTTGCCGAACTCATCCAGCTTTTCGTACAAAGTCTGGGTATCGTATTGGAAGGTTACATATTTGTTGCCATCCGGCAGGGTCTCGTCTACTGTGGCCGTCAGGGAGCCGTCGCCAAAGCTCAGCTTGGTGCCAGCCTGCATCCGGCGGCCGGGGCGGGCCAGGCATTCCCAGGTGTCACCGTGGGCCTGGCGGAGCAGCAGAACCTCGCACACGGCGCCGGTGGGCACTTTAACACCCATCAAGCGGGCAGGCAGAACCTTAGAATTGTTGACGACCAGCACATCTCCGGCGTTCAGGTATTCCGGCAGGTCATGGAAGATGCGGTGTTCAATCGTATCATTCTTGCGGTCAAGCACCATCAGGCGGGCGCTGTCACGCGGGTCAGCGGGCTCCTGGGCAATCAGTTCTTTGGGCAGGTCATACCAAAAATCTTTCTTTAACATTGTTTTGCTTCCTTTTTGCGTTGACAAGTTGGCCGCGCAATGCTATTATTGAGGCATGCAGGCGGCGATTGTATCTTACAGCAGCCGCCATGCGGCACAGAGGCGCGGATTTCATCAGTATATTCCCTTTTATGCCAGCCAAAGGCTTGTGGGGAATGGAAAGGGACGTCCGCCGAAGGCGATGCACGGCACGCATCGTTCCTGGGCCCGCAGCCGAACAGGGGCGGGACTGTCACGTTAGGATTAACGTGTTGCGCTGTGCTCATGCAATGTATCATTATATTGCATTTTGTGCCGGTTTTCAAGCCGGTTTTTTTATTATCTCGTGTTTGGCAGCAAAATGGCTTGAATGCAGCGGCAGGTTTGTGTTTACCCCCTGCAAACCTGCGGCGGCAGCTGCATATAGGTAATGGTATGGGGCTGGGAACAGAAGCAGAATCCTCAAATGTGCGTTGGGGTTCTGGAGGAAAGGACGGCAGTTTAAGATGAAACAGTACAAAGTTGGCGTTGTTGGTGCAACTGGCATGGTGGGCCAGCGTTTTATTACCCTGCTGGAAAATCATCCCTGGTTTAAGCTTACGGCTCTGGCTGCATCGGCACGCTCCGCAGGCAAGACCTATGAGGATGCTGTCGGAAGCCGCTGGCTGATGAAAACACCGATGCCGGAAGCAGTCAAAAAGATGGTGGTTCTGGATGCTTCCAAGGTGGAAGAAGTTGCTGCACAGGTGGATTTTGTGTTCTGTGCAGTCAACATGAAAAAGGACGAGATCAAGGCACTGGAAGAGGCTTACGCAAAGGCTGAGTGTCCCGTGGTCTCCAACAACAGCGCAAACCGCTTTACCCCGGATGTGCCCATGGTGGTGCCCGAGATCAACGCCGACCACATCGAGATCATCCCCGCACAGCGCAAGCGCCTGGGCACCAAGCGCGGCTTTATTGCCGTCAAGTCCAACTGCAGCCTGCAGAGCTATGTGCCTGCCCTGCACCCGCTGATGAAGGATTACAGCGTAACCAAGTGCCTGGTCTGCACCTATCAGGCAATCTCCGGCGCTGGCAAAACGTTTGAGACTTTCCCCGATATCCTGGATAACGTGATTCCCTACATCGGTGGTGAAGAAGAAAAGAGTGAGCAGGAGCCGCTGAAGCTGTGGGGCCACATTGAGGGCAATGAGATCGTCAATGCAGAAAAGCCCACCATCACGGCGCAGTGCTTCCGTGTGCCGGTCTCCGATGGCCACACCGCTGCCGTGTTTGTGAGCTTTGATAAAAAGCCCACCAAAGAAGAAATCCTGAAAACCTGGAAAGAATTTCATGGCCCGGCGCAGGATCTGGACCTGCCCAGCGCACCCAAACAGTTCCTGCATTACTTTGAAGAAGATGACCGCCCCCAGCCCAAGCTGGACCGCATGATTGAAAACGGCATGGCTGTCAGCATTGGTCGCCTGCGTGAGGATACCCAGTACGATTACAAGTTTGTCTGCCTGTCCCACAACACGCTGCGCGGCGCAGCAGGCGGTGCAGTTCTGCTGGCAGAACTGTTGGCCGTTAAGGGCTATTTTGACTAATCATCCTCTAGATTGAAGGAGAAACATTCCCTATGAAACAACCTGTATTTACCGGTGCTGCTGTTGCCATCATTACCCCCATGCACGCAGACGGAACCGTCAACTTTGAGGAACTGGGCCGCATTATTGATGATCAGATTGCACACGGCACGGATGCCATTGTGATCTGCGGCACCACGGGTGAATCCGCAGCGCTCAGCCACGAAGAGCATGTGGAGTGCATCCGTTTTGCTGTGAAGCATACCGCAAAGCGCGTTCCTGTTATTGCGGGCACGGGCTCCAACGATACGGCCTTTGCCATTGAAATCTCCAAAGAGGCCGAGGAAGCCGGTGCAGATGCCCTGCTGCTGGTTACCCCTTATTACAACAAAACCAGCCAGGCGGGCCTGATTGCCCACTATACGGCCATTGCAAATGCCGTTACCCTGCCCTGCATCATTTACAATGTTCCGTCCCGTACCGGTGTGAATCTGCAGCCCGCCACACTGGCGGAGCTTGCCAAGCTGCCCAATGTAAACGCTGTAAAGGAAGCCAGCGGCAATATTTCCCAGGTTGCGGATGTTGCAGCCCTGTGTGGCGAGGAACTGAACATTTATTCTGGCAACGATGACCAGATTGTGCCGATCTTGTCCTTGGGTGGTAAGGGCGTCATCAGCGTGCTTTCCAATGTTGCGCCGCAGCAGGCACACGATATCTGTGCCGCATGGTTTTCCGGTGACACGGCAAAGAGCCTGGAACTGCAGCTGAAAGCGCTGCCGCTGTGCCATGCTCTGTTTGCTGATGTAAACCCCATCCCGGTCAAATGGGCAATGAACCGCCTGGGCTGGAATGCGGGTCCATTGCGCCTGCCTCTGGTGGAGCCTTCGGCTGCCGTGCAGCAGTCCCTGGAAAATGAGATGAAGGCTTACGGCGTTCTGAAATAAAATAATCACGACCAGGCCCGCAGTACCGCGGATTTGTTGCGGCGCCGCGGGCCTGTGCTTTGGAAAAGGAAGGAACCAAATTAAGATGACGGATTTGATTATTCAGGGCATTAACGGCCGTATGGGCCATACCCTTGTGGAAAAGATCTCTGCCCGCAGCGATTGCCGCATTGTTGCCGGTGTGGACCAGAAAGCTGGTCAGATCGGGGATATCCCGGTTTACGCTTCGCTGGAAGATTTGCCGGAGGCAAAGGGAATCGTAATTGATTTTACTTCCCCTGCCGGTACGGTGCACGCGGCACAGTTCTGCGCGGCACATGGTATGCCTTGCGTGCTTTGCTCGACCGGTTTGAGCAAAGAGGACGAGGCTGTGGTGGAACAGGCCAGCGAGAAGGTGCCGGTGTTCCGCAGCGCCAATATGTCGGTTGGCATCAATGTGTTGATCGAGCTGGCCCGCCGTGCTACCAAGCTGTTTGATGGCGAGTTTGATATCGAAATTGTGGAGAAGCACCATCACAACAAGCTGGATGCCCCCAGCGGAACCGCTTTGATGATCGCAAATGCCATCAACGAGGAAGCTGGCGGCAAATATGAGTATGTCTATGACCGCCACGCTGTGCGCCAGAAGCGCGGCGCGCAGGAATTGGGCATCAGCTCCGTGCGCGGCGGCGGCATTGTGGGCGACCATGATGTGCTGTTCTGCGGCCCGGAAGAGGTTGTGACCATCAGCCATGTGGCCCAGAGCCGCGGTGTGTTTGCCGATGGCGCTGTACAGGCAGCACTCTTCCTGGATGGGTGTGAGCCGGGTTACTACACCATGACGGATATGCTCAAGGGTAAAATGCAATGTCTTTAAGATCCCATGAAGCTGCTGCGTGCGCAGTAATTGCAATTGGCGTGTGCGGTGTGTTGGTTGGTTCCCTGCTGGTAGAATCCATGCGGAACGGTCAAAGCAGTGCAAAAGCCACGGTAAGCACGGCACAAAGCACCGAAGAAGTCCAGGCACAGACAGAAGCGACACAGACGCCCGCGCCAACACCTGAACCGGAACCGGTCGTACAGACAGTACACTTTTCTGCAACCGGGGATAACCTGATCCACGAGGGCATTTACAACCAGGCCAGGGCGCGCGGCAGTGATGGCCACTATGACTTTATCCCTGCCTATGAAAATCTGCGGGATTTTTACGCCGGGTTTGATGTGAACTGGCTCAACCAGGAAACGCTGGTCAATGATGATTATGAACCTTCCGGTTACCCGATGTTCTCTACGCCTGGGGATATTACCAATGCGCTGTATAATGTTGGCTTCCGGGTGTTCAGCCTTTCCAACAACCACAGCTATGATAAAGGCGCTGGCGGCATTGCCTCTTCGATGGCACACTGGGCGGCTATGCCGGATGATGTGGTGTCCATGGGGTTTTATAATCTGGAAACCTATGATGACTATGTGTACCAGACAGTAAACGGCGTTACCATCGGCTATCTTTCTTATACGGAGATGACCAACGGCCTGCCAACGCCGTCCGGCAGTGAATACGGCGTGGTTTATCTGGACCAGAGGGATGTGATTGAAAAGCAGATCACGGATATGCGCCCCAACTGTGACGTTCTGGTCGTCAGCTGCCACTGGGGTGTTGAAGGCAGCCATACAGTTACGGATGCACAGCGCGAAACAGCCCAATGGCTGGCTGACCAGGGTGCAGACCTAATCATTGGCACCCACCCGCATGTGACGCAGACGGCGCAGTGGCTGACAGGAACGAATGAGAATAAGTCGTTTGTTGCCTATTCGCTGGGGAACTTTATCAATGCGCAGGATATGCCGGACAATATGATCGGTGCCATTCTGGATGTGACGTTCCAGAAAACAACCGCAGCAGATGGTACCGTTACCGTGGACATTCAAAACCCGGTACTGCACCCGGTGATCACCCAGTATGAGCCGCATTATGCAAACATTCGGGTTTACCTGTATAAAGACTATACGGATGAACTGGGCGCTGCACATGGCAACTTTGCATTGAGCAGGGCTTCCATTGAACAGGTTTTGAATGGTTCAATCGATTCTGAGTTTTTATCGTTAGAATAAAGGCAACACCGCACAATTCCCGCCTGACGGCTTAAGCACCGCTCCGGCGGCTGC
>OHTF01000662.1_pt1 | contig 13441 bp, 9 predicted proteins | sample 1578811 | NCBI WGS metagenome assembly OHTF01 (sample SAMEA3879571, study PRJEB24766) | human gut metagenome | biome: human-associated habitat; feature: feces | place: USA | collected 1985/1987
ACAAAATCTTTATATTGAAAACGATATTTGTGATGTAACTGGCGCTGTTATTTTATACGGTATTCCTAAAGGAAGAAAATTTTATCCGGAATTAATTTATAGAATTCCAAATATAAGAGCGATAAATTCTATAGATTATAGCGCTGAAATTTATGAAACTCTGTTATCTGATTCTTATACTATTATCGGTAATAGAATTAATCTTAACGACGAAGTTAGAGAGAGATACGATTACCTCGTAATAGATTATTTGAAAGACAATAGTTATTCGATTAATGAGCGCGAAAATTATTATGAAGTAGATATAGCTACAACAGAAGACACTTGCAGAATCTATTATGATTCTAACGAAAGCGGTGTCACTAATACTTATAAACAGCTTAATCTTACAAATATGATTCAAGATAACTTTATAGTATTAAGAAAGGAATAAGCATGAAGATATATCCAGGAAATCATAATATTTCTACTTCTGAAGAAGTAACGGTTAATCATCTTCCGTTAGCTTATTTCACTAATGTAGCTAGAACGACATATCCTATTATCCATATTGAAGATCAGTTTTCTAAGGGAATTGTTACTGATACTCCATATCCATATCAACAGTTTAGTACAGATAATATCTATTTTTTTAACGAAAATAATGAAACCGTAGAAGGGTCAGTATATCTTAAAAGAAGCGGCACGAATTATTATTTCGAACCGATAGATTCCACTGAATTTGTACCAACTGAATTTAATATAGATATCTTAATAGCCAGAAACGATATATATAAAAATAACGTTAATTATAATATTTCTATAGGCTGTGCTAATACAGAATTATCCGAAAAAATTATCGGTTTAGTTAATGGCGAGAATAGAAATAAACCTTCGAATATTATTATAAATAACAATTCACTTATTCCTGAATCTCTAATTAATTTAAGCTATAACAATACGGATTTTTTGTTTATAAATAAAACAGATCTTGATTCTGATAAAATTACAGAATACTTAAATAATCATATAAATCTTTGGGTCGTATCTGATGATTTTGAAGAATTATTAACCGAAGACGAAACTATTACTGGTTATACTTTGTTAAATCCTATAATTTATCAGGAATCAACATTTATATTAGACGGATATAATAAAGTTAAATTTGATTTAACTAAACAGGATCAGTTATTTCCAGCAGAAGATTATGAATATATTTCTATCTTCGATGGCGTTTGTCCGGTTTTAATCCTTAAAAAAGAGAATGGCGCTTTTATTATTCTATCTCATTCTTCTTTATTAGATCATACTGATACTTGTTATAATGTTATCTTCGAAGTTTTAATGAATGTTTATTTAAATAGTTATTTTAAAGCTAGTACGATAGCTAACTATATAACTGACAATAAAATAGATTATTTCATTAAAATGTATAAACGATTTAATCAGTATCATCCTCGTATTAATTTAACTGAACAGTTATATAAATCTGGTTATGATACAAATATAAACTATGATATAGTTAGTATAACAACCGGACGTGAAGATGTTATTTATACTGGACTTAACAAATATAACGATATGCTTTTTAGAAAAACTAGTAAAACAGATCCAGAAAAAACTGATGAAACTATTTCTGTTTTTACTACTAATAATACAGTCGTTAATTATAATTCTAGATTAAATTCTGTTAAATTAATTGAAGATAAACTAACTGTTACTTATAAAACTATCGATGACGTAAATTATATCGAAATATCTAAATTTAGATCTTCTGCGAATAAAATAAATAAACCTTATGCTCAACTTATCGAAATTACTGACAACGCTGAATATATATTATGCTTCGATAACATTACTGATAGTTTCTTTGTTGTCAGAAGTATAATATATAATGAAGAACAGCACGGGATTAAATTCGCTACAATTAAACTTGACTATTCAGAAGAATTATCCTGTGGCGATATAAGAAATTATGGCGGCGGTGAATCTGATAATTCAGAACCAAACTATGAAATGATAGATACAGGTTCTTTAAAAGGTAGACCATTTAGATTAGGTTCTACTATGATTATTAAATTGCCGAAACGCTTTGAACAATATAAATCTATTCTGGAATCGGAATTACAGAAACATATTAGTTCTGGTGATTATCCGATTCTAATTTTTGAAAATTAATTATAAACGGAGCCACGAATGGCTATAAATAAAACTGAAGAATTACATAACTTAGATTTTACTGTTGGTATAAGAAGCCAACAGATAAATGAAAATTTTGATTTATTAAGACGTTGGATAGAGGCAGAAAGATTAAGAGCAGGAGGATGGGGGCTCGTTGAAGGATTCGAGTTAACCAAAGATTTATCTGATTTTAGTATTCATGTTTCTGAAGGAACGCTTATAAATCAGGATGGTAAAGAAGTAAAAGTAGATGAATATAAATTTATAGCCGGCCCTCCGGTTTATAAAGAATTAACTGAAGAAACCGTAGTTGGAGCTGAAAGTTTTATTCAGCTTGAACATCCGGCATATTCTAATATAGAAAAACATTGTATTATTTATAATCCTCCACAGAATCCGACCTTGCACGATGAAGAATTTAGTATCTTAAATCTGGATACTGGTACTTATCTTACAACCAGAGATATTATTTTTATTGATCAGGATTCTGTTATTATTAATACCGATTATGTTGGCGCGCGAATTCAAATTAACTATCTTTATGCTAACGATAGAATTGATGCTATCTTACTTAAAAAAGACGGCAGTGAATATATTTATGAAATCGGTATTTTATATACTGGACATAAATTTATATATTTCGATAAACCAGATAATCCATTAGAGAATGATTTATGGTATGATACTGAAAAAGAAATTCTTTATATCTGGCGACCCAATAAAGAGACCGGAGAATACGAATGGAAAGCCATTAACGATTTATCTAGATTCTATAGAGAATATGGCATCTTTACAGAATTAGAAAATCCAGATGATTTACAAACTTTTACTTTTGAAGAAAAACAAAATTTAAGATTTATACCCGGCTATAATCAGTTAACTATTGTAATTGATCAAGTTGTAATTATGCGTGATCAATTCGAAGAACTTTACGATGATGTACGTTATGAATCAGATGGTGTAACTGGTTATGGTTTTAAATTAAAAACTCCATTAGAAAGACCAAGTATAGTAGAAGTATATTGTGATCATAGTGTTAATACTAATTCTGACGCTATGGAATTATTTCCACATATAGCTTCATTTGTTGATACTAAAGTATTTACAATTCAGTCCGATACTGATTCTAATATCTTTACTACAGATGGAGAATATGAACTTGGAAATAATCAATTAGAAGTATGGTTAAATGGAGTATTATTAAATTCACCGAATTTATTTTGTGAGCTTAAAGCAGATGAAACTGCTTCTACAGCCGATGATCTTGGAATATTAAGTAATAAATTTCAGGTATTAGTAACACTTAAAGCAGAAGATACGATAACTTATCGTATAACCAGACACATGGCTACTTATGATAATTTTAGAAAAGTATCAGATGCTTTAAATGAAAAAGTCAATACTGCTATAGATGAACTCCACGAATCTCAAGTTGAGTTAGACAATCTAATTAACAATGTTAGCAGTGCGATAGATGATATTAAAGAAAGTAATACGCAGCTTAATCAAAAAGTTTCTACAATAGAAGATAATTATATTAGTAAAGAAACCGGCGTTACAGCAGAAGATTTAGCAGATGATTTAAAATCTAAAGTAATTTCTGGAATTCAATATTTTAATCAAAGTGCTGTGTCAAGCGAAATTACTTTAATGAATTTTTCTGAAAACGATTTCTTCTCTTTATATTGGATTAACGATATGACACGTTTAATCTTAATAAGAGATACAGATTATAATATATCTGCTATTGAAAATGGTATTGTAATTAATCTTGAACCACAATGGATTAATGATACTGCTATAATTTATATAGAAGCAATTAATTTAGGCGCGTAATCATATATATAGAAACCAATGAGTGAACCTATTATTACTTACTCAGCTAAGTTAACTAAATATAATAATTATCGTGATATCGATGAACTCTTTGCCGGAACTTATACCAGTTATAATCCTATTTCAGTAGATTTAAGAATCTGGAATAATAAGTTTGGTACAGAAGATGTTGATGATTTGGAAAACTTCGTAGTTAATCTTTATTTCGATAAATACGAAGATAATTCGCTGCTTCAATTTTTAACTGTTAGTTATAACGATATTGAAGAAGTTCCTATTAATGTAGCCAATAATATAGCTACGGCAACGTTCTTAAATAACGTAGTAATTAAAGGAACAGCTAATAGCGGCAGTGACGAAAACACAGATAATTATATTAATCTTAAAATTCAGTTTAAAATAGATGATCCTGCTATTAACTTAAAGAATAATGATTTTAAATCATTATTTATAGAAGTAGTACGCCAATAATTATTATGAGCAGCCATTCTGGTAATATTTAAACGAGATCGGTATACCAGAATAAGAAAGCAGCTTATAATATATGACTGAATTATTAACGATTCTTGCCGATATCTTTAAGTCGGTTTCCTTTGTGGAATCGGCCATATTTCTTGTCTATTTAATGATCGGATTAAGCGTCTTCTTTGTTTTTAAAGTTTGGTTCCCGCACTATTTAAATAATCGTGCTATTGAGAACGAAAGAGAAGAACGTAAAGCTCAGGCAATGGAAGCCGCAATACATAATATGACTATTATTCTTCGAAGCAATACTGATGTTATCGAAGGATTTAACAGGTCCATATCTATGTTAGACGATACACTGGAAAAAGTATCAGATAAGCTGTATGCACATGATGCCGAAAGTAAAGTCATTCATGAAAACGTTAAATCTGTTGATACACAAGTTGGACGCTTAAAAGAATCTTTACCCGATATGAATGACATGAACAGATTGCAGCAACGAATAGATGATGTTGCAAGTAAAGAAGATATAAAAATTATAATTTCCAAATTAGATCAACTTATGGAACCAATTATGGAAATTAAAGGTAAGATATCTTAACCGTAAATAATTATAGGCTCTTGTTTTATATAAATAAGAGCCTATTTTTGTTATATAACAATATAGATTTAATACGAGGAGATTTAATAAATGCCTAGAACCGCTCGCGGCGTAAGAATGATTAACGAGAACGTCGTACAGCCAGGTAGAGCGTTTATCGTAACTACCGAAGATTTTAATGATTATAATTGGGAAGATTTACCCGACGGTACTCTCCACGTCGACTCCGAAACAGGCAATATATCGGTTAAACTTAAAGGCCAGACCACATGGTCTCCGACCGGGTTAAAAGACGATGGCACCCTCGTTATTTCCAAAGATACTCAATATAATATAGAAGTTTTTACCGTAACTAAAACAGATAATGGCGACGGTAATTTTGTATATACTAACGCTAAAGGCGAACAAAGATATAAACCAGTATTAGACGATGGCAATAAGTTCACATTTGAACTTGAAGATGGAACTTATATGCCAGGCCGTAATCATCTTGAAGTTACTATTGACGATGTACTTGTAAGAACAGTAATGAGCGGTGGTATCGAAGAAATTAATGAAAGCCGTTTTGCTGTTTGTGAACCTCTTGAAGTAGGTCAGGAGATTTCTGTACGTTATGTTAAATGGACTAAAATCGGTAATCCATATCCACGTATCTTCTTAAACAAAGAAGAACCTGACGCAGAAAACGGCGATATCTGGATTGACCCTGAAGGTTCTTTAGATGACGATACTTTTTTAGAAGATTTAGAACTCGACAAAGAAATTAAGGTTCCTTGGGATAGAATTACAGGTACTCCTACTACATTAGCTGGATATGGTTTAGATGATAAGGTGTCTATGGTCGGTCATGTGCATAGAACATTAGATATTACAGATTTTCCTAAAAGCTTACCTGCTAATGGCGGTGATGCTGATACTATAGCCGGACGTGAAGTAGGAGATAATCCAGGCAACATTCCATTCTTAGATGGTACTGGTAAATTAGATACTGAATTTTTACAAGACAACTATTTAGTAGATTCCGGTGCAGTTTATATTCAAGAAACCAGACCGGCTACTACTAAAAATAATACAATTTGGATTTGTACTGATTCTGGCAATACTCATATTGAAGTATATTATAATGGTAACTGGATAAGTATTAATGCGCCAGTTGCTACTGTAGCTAAGAGCTCATACTATTCTAACTAATGGAGATATAAAGTGGCTGTAAATAAAATAAGACTTAGAAATCTTGATAACGAAGTCCTCGATTATTTTCGTCAAAATCAGAATAGTATTACTTATGACGACTTAAGCCAGGATGTAGTAACAGATATTAAAAATAATATTCAAGTCGGCAACGTAAATAAATATGATGATTATGAATTAAGAACCAGAATTATAAATCTGGAAACTAACGCATTAACTAAAGACGAAGCCGCAAATACATATGCTGCTCAAGCAGAATATGATAACAGTATAACCGTAGATAATAAAATTCAAAATGCTATAGATAGTCTTCATATTGAAGATACTATTAATGATAGATTTAATAATCTTACTAGTGAATTTGTAACCAGAACATCTGAAAGTATCACAGAGGATTTACTTTCTTATGAGCTTCAAATGAAAGTAAATGCAAGATACGAAAATAGAAGGCCATCTGAAGGAGGTTCTGGCGGTAGCGATATTAGTGCCGGCGATTTTACTAAACTTCAGATACAAGTTAATGAAAATACTTCTAATATCGAAAATTTAAATGATTTTGTTAACAACAATACAGTATTAAAAACTGATACTATTTCTACTAATCAATTAGATAATGAAGCTCAGACCGCCATTCTTCATGCCCGTTTAGATACTGAATTAATTGGTATGAATGATTTAGAACAAGGTATTCGTGATGCTCTTGCTTCTACGGGTGGTTCTATTAATGATACTATTGATGCTATTTATCAAAATTCTCAAGATGGCCAGGTAGGATTTAGCAGTTTTAATCAGGGTGAACAAAAATACACAGTTAAATATGGCTTTGTATTCGATCATAGTATTTTAGTTATAAGTTCTTCTAGCCAATTAAATGAAGCCCAAACATTAGCCAGAGAAGAAAATTACGACTATATCGGTGATACTTCTAATAATATTATTTATGTATATAATAGTCAAAATCAATCTTGGGGATTAGATGACAGCAGCACTTTATTCGAAAGAATTGTTGGTAAGCTTGTCGTTAGATTCCCAGGCGATGTATTATGTTTTTGTCCTACAGCTAATCAATTAAAGGTTATTTTAGATTTATCTGAATATCTTGAAAATATAGCTATTGGTATCGATGTACCTAGCCAACAAGATTTTAATACTTTATCTTCTAAAGTAGATACGATAGAAGATAAAGTAAATGAAGAACCTGACTATAGTTCATTGATTTATTATGGAGAAACACAACCGAGTGATTCTTCTGTATATTTTTGGTTAAGTACTTCCGGAACATTACAAATTAAAACATCTTCAGGATGGCAGAGAGTTAACTAATGCACGTATTTAAAATTAAAACAAAAGACGGTTGGGTTTCTTTATATCGGGCACTAATGAATTTATTCGTTAGAAAAGATAAGAATTTAGCCGACTTAGAAAATAAAGACGAAGCCTTAACTAATTTAGGCTTAACCGGTGATGTAACTAGCCATAATCATGATAATCGTTATCTTCCGTTAATTCAGGAAGCTGAAGATAGAATTATGGAAGCTTTAGATGAAACTAAAGAAGAAATTAAAAAGAATATGTTATCCGAACATAATGGAAGTCTTTCTGAATTAATTAATATGGATAATGGCTGGTATAAATGGCAAGGCACTATTGAAAGCGTAACCGGTACCTGGATTATCGTGAAAATGGATACTTTATATCAAGCTACCTGTATGGACGATCCTCGTGTTGTTCTTAATAGCGGTAACTTAAATACATGGTATTCACCTTACGGATATTGGCACGCATAAAGGATTAACGACAAATGACTTTACCATATAAAAGAAATTTTACTATTGGTAGGCAAAGCGAACAATTTTTAAACGATGAATTTCACGTTATCTTCGAAGCTTTAAAAAATATAAACTATCGCAAAAACGAAAATCGTGGTGAAGAACCTACTTCTAAAGTAGATGGAGCATTATGGTTTGACAAACCCGATGAAGCATTAAAATATTGGGACACCAGAACTTTAACCTGGAGTAATTTATATGCTAAAAAATTTCAGCTTATAGATCAGATTCTTAATGTTACAATGCCTTCAGATCCAGTAACCGGGCAGCTTTGGTTATATAATGGCGTATTAATGTATTTCGATGGTTCTAAATGGGAACCAGTTAAGACCATGGTTCAAGACGAAACTCAGTGGTCTAACGCAGCTTTTGAAGATTATATGATTATTACTCCATTAAACGCTGAAGGTGGTTCAGTTGTTGATGATGGTTTAATTTCTTCTGAAGAAATTCAAAAATATCTTAAATCCGGTAACGACGATACTCATAAAAATACTAACTTTATTGAACCAGTTGCTGTTAAATGGGGCGAAGATGGTTTTGCTGAACCAGAAATAGACGAACCAACAGCTCCGGCTATTCCAGGTGATGATTTAAGAAGTCAGTTTATTATTCCTAATCTAAGTACTGATAGAGTATTTATCGATACCGATCATGATAAAAGCTACGAAGAAATTTCGAAAATATGTTTCCAATATCCTACTAAAGATATTTATAATAAAACAGTTAGCGGTATTCATTTAAATCCTGGTAAATTATCTAAGATTACTAAGCGATTAATTAAAGTAGATAAGTTAAACCCTATTATTACTATTAGTGCTTATAATACTGAATTTTATGGATTCAGGCGCGGCGAATATGGCGGCAATTTTTTAATTGAATCTAATAATCAGGATACGGGTGATTATATTCCTGATGGCGATCAGATTACTCTTAATTATAGTGCCGCACAAAATTATGATTATATTCTCGCTATAACTTTTGAATTTACCTGGTATAAATCTAATGGTAGTCTTAATCATTATACTGCTGCTGATGGTAAAAACAGCTTTTTCTTAAGCAATTTAAGAGACGTAGTTAATGTTCATGTTAACGGTTTAAAACTTGAAGAAGCGGCTTATGATATAGATTTAACTACTGGTACTGTTACTATTGATGATGAAGATGCAGACAAAGTAGATGTCCAGATGTGGGCTCCATATAAAAAACAATATGGTTATATTCGTGAAACCGATCTAGAAGGAAACGGTATTATTCATCTTCATCAAAAAGTTAGTATTCCGTTAGTGTTCGTTGGTGGTACTTTAATTCATCCATTATATGGCGGCTTACAATTTGACGGAGATACTATTATTATTCCGAATCATACCGGTATTGATTCTATGAAGAATTTACCATGGTGCGTAGTAGACTTATATTCCGGTATTGGTACCGACTATATGTATAGTGAAAAAGGTACTGTTACGGAATCTGAAGCCAGCTTTATTTTAGGCGAACAAGATTATCTTGACGGCCAGGGAAATTTTATCATGCACGGTACTTTATCCGAAACTATGGATAAAGATGGATTCAGAGATTTTATTTTAGCATCCGGTATTTTAAGTGGTACTAACGGTAACGTAATTAAATACGATAATACTATTATCGGTAAAGATGATGGCGTTATTTTATTTGTCGATGGTTTAATGATTAATGACGAAGATATAGTTAGAGATCATGCTAACGGCACAATTACGTTAAAACCGGAACTTGTAAAAGGACAGGAATACGTTCTTTTAAGAGACCATGATAAAAGATTATATACTACTTCTGATTCTCAGGCCGCATTTGTAACCGGTTATATTGATGATTCATTAGTATATTTAAACGGCAAGCTTTTAGTAAATGATAATTGTGTAACAACTACTTCTAATGAAAATGATGAAGTAGCTAATGGTGCAGTTTATAACGAAATTAAATATTTTATTCCCGATGAATTTTCAGAAGATAATGGTACTTGGAAACTTTATGATGAATATAATTATGAATGGGATATTATTCCGGAAGACGAAATAAAAGATATTAAATTAATCGTAAGCTCTTATAGTAATATGATTAGTTCGATTAAAATTAATATCGATTATGACGAAGAAACGGATGATTTACATATATATTCATTTAAATTATCAAGTTCTATTTCTGGTATCTTAAAAATAGGTACAGCCGAATTTGTAGAAACCGATAAAGATGACGGATTGCAAATTTGGGCTACTGGTTCTGATGCTTTCGCTTACGGACAAGGTGTTCTTAATTTATACCGTAATGGCATAAAAATGATACCGAATATTGATTATCGTGAACTTAGTGAAAATAACTACGTTAAAATGATAACACCAGTTGAATTAACGGATATCATTCAATATGTTATTGAACCGATAGAAACTGGTGAAACTTATGGCCATGAATTTATTTTAATGACACCAGAAAATGTACAGCAGCCTAATATTTATAAATTAGAAGATGGCGATAATGTACCTGATTTATATCCGGGCCGTTTAACAGTTTATATTAATGGTATCAGATTACCTAACGAAGATTGGACGTTACTTGATAATAAACGCATTATGTTAAGATATACTAACTTTAAAATGTTGGGCAGCTCCGGTAATTATCCTGATGAAAATTATGTATTAGACAACGGTAACCAGTTTACTATAACTCATAACTATCCTGATTATTTATATGTAGAAATACGTAAAGATTATGATAGACAAGAACGAACTATAGAAATTGGTACTACTAATAATATGGAACTTTATCCCGAAGATTTTGGTATAGATATGGGATTACTTGAAACTGCTGATGAGATTTTATTTTATCTTAACGGTCAGTTCTGTGGTTTAACAAGAAACAAAAAACAAGATTACAAACTTGATAAATATAAAAATTGTATCGCTTTTTTAAATACAGATTTTTTAGAAGCGATTACTACAGATCCATTAAAATCATTATTTAATAAAAACGCATTAGTATATGCGGCTTGGAAGAAACAGACTGGAAAAGACGAATATGTTTCCAGCATTATTAATAAATTAACTATAGTTTGGAGATAACACATGAGCGAACAGTATTCCAAAATAACAATTAATCAGTTAGATATCGATGCTGTAGCAGATTACGTCGTTCAGTCTAAAAAGCTTGTATATAGAGATGGCGAACTGCTTGCCAGCGATACTAATGCTATGGATACAGATAAGGTTGCTGGTATTGAATCAGGCAATATTGCTGTATCTATTGATAAAGAACATCGTGATACGGTAAATAATGCTCTTAATTTGGGTGGATTACCGGCCTCGGAATATTTAACTAGTAGTACTGGTTCCAGTTTAATTTCGAACCAGATGAATGTTAAAAAATCTTACGGGGATGATATTAAAGATTTACGTGATGAATTATATCAACTTCGTAACGAACTGGTTAAAAGCGGTATTGTAAATAATAATGGCCAATACGAAGGTTTTACGGATTCGTTTAGACGTAATCATTATATTAATATTCAAGATATGATTGGCACAGCCAATACTGTTAATGCTGCTAATAATAACGAAATTATCGTTGACGATGCAGAAGTATTAGAACAGCTTAAACAGTATGATTTTATCTGCGTTTACAATAGAGCCAATGCTGTATTCGATATTAAACAAATTGCTGATGTTAATACTGAAACTAAAGTAGTAACTTTAGATAGTGATTTACGTTCTGTGGTTAGAAGCGAAGAAGTAGAATTATATAGAAGTAAGGGTATTATCCATGACGGTTTATATAAATTTGCTACTGACGCAGAAAACCAGGTAGGTACTGAAGAATTCCATACCGGTTTATCTGACGATACTTATAACGTAACTAAACGTATTAATCAGTCTAATACCGGTTTTGGTACTTCCTTTAGAGTTCCAGCAGCTAAACAAGGTTTCGTAACTTCTATTGAAATTTGTGCTAAAGCTTATGGTGCGCCAGGGGCCTTAATGGCTTATATTCTTGACACCAGAGATCTGGAAAAATTCTTAAATCCTGCTTTGGCTAAAACAGAATATGAACAGGATATAGCTAACGAAAATCCTGATGGTTGGCATTTCTTTGCTCAGTCTCAGCCATATACATTAGAAGCTTCTCAGGGTAAAAGATATATTAATTTTAACTTCCAACAAGAAGATGGCAGCTACCCTTTAATGACCAGAGATGAAGACGGTGTAACTGTTAGATATATCTTAGTAATTGAAGCATTAGATGTTAATAGCTCTAACTATTATGATATCGTATTCTTACAGCATCAGAACGCTGGCGGCACAATGGGGGATTTAGAGCTTAATAACATTAGTTATATCTATACTCGTAGAAGCGATAATAGTGTAGAACTTGCTCTTAATGCTGACGAAGAATTAAATAATTATGATATGTATTATCATATTACTACCAGGGCTGTAACCGAGAACGAACCAGAGGCTCAGAAACAAGGTTTATATACTGCTCATTATCAGCTTCAGAATATAAAATCTGATTTTACTGCTGCTAAAGCCAGACTTATGCTTCGTATTAAACGTGAAGGCGAATGGAAAGTAGTAACCGATAGCTCTGTTCCTAAAGTTTATACCAGTGAAGTTATTAATATTGTTAATACTAACGATAATAATAATATTAAAAATATCGAAGATTTAAGATTAAAATCTGAAATATATAAACGTATTGAAGAACGAGCTAATGAGTTAGAAATCTCTGAACAAGGTTATACAATTATTGGCAATAATATAACTAAAATTCAAGGCATCGATATTTCTAACGTAACCAGTAATAATCCTGTTCTTCTTTCTGATGGCGACAAAATCTATCGCTGCGGTTATTTAGTTTCTATTAACGCGCGAGAAATCAGTTTTGATTCCGAAACTGGCGATTATGTAATTAGTCCGTGGGATCATTACGTAATGCCTCTAACTCAGGTATTTAAAGATTTAGAACCAGTCAATAACGAATATAGCGACCGTCTTATCTTTGAATGCGATTTAGTAGGACAAGATTTAGCTGTTAAAAAATATAATGATTTTGAACTTCAAATCTTCTGGGAAAATCGCGAACTTTCCAGTTACTCTGATATTAAATCGTCCCAGATGGGCGCTGTCAAAGACTTAGTTTTAAGCTTCGCCCGTGGCTTCTGATTATAATTTGACAGAGTTTTTTATAATATAAACAGGATGGTTCTTGCGCAGGAATCATCTCATTCTCAATATTCTTTTGACTTTTCATAATAACACCTCCTTTCCAAGATGGCGTCGGGTAGATCGGATTGACCCGGCGCTTTTCTTGTTATTAAACTAAATAATTTACT
>OHTF01000666.1_pt1 | contig 13359 bp, 9 predicted proteins | sample 1578811 | NCBI WGS metagenome assembly OHTF01 (sample SAMEA3879571, study PRJEB24766) | human gut metagenome | biome: human-associated habitat; feature: feces | place: USA | collected 1985/1987
TGCACATGCTGACCCGCGCCTTTGCCGCCTGCGATAAGCACGGCACCCGCATTACCATGGTGCCGTTTTATAACGATTACCTGCCCGCCCGCCCCACCATTGATGTGCTGGGCGATTGTAAGCTCATCAACATCCGGCAGACGCCGTTTGATAATATCCTGAACGCCTTTATCAAGCGCGCCATGGATGTGGTGGGCAGCCTGGTGCTGATCGTGCTCACCAGCCCCATCATGCTGGGGGTGGCCATCGGCGTCAAGCTGTCCAGCCCTGGGCCGATCATCTTTAAGCAGGAGCGCGTGGGGCTGAACAAACGCCCCTTTATGATGTATAAGTTCCGCTCCATGCGGGTGAACGCCGCCGAGGATTCGGCCTGGAGCACCAACAGCGACCCGCGCAAAACGCGGTTCGGCAGCATTATCCGCAAATTCAGCCTGGATGAACTGCCGCAGTTTTTCAATGTATTAAAAGGGGATATGAGCCTGGTTGGCCCGCGGCCAGAGATCCCGTTCCATGTAGAGCATTTTAAGGAAGAAATTCCCCGTTACCTGGTGCGCCAGCAGGTGCGCCCCGGCCTGACCGGCTGGGCGCAGATCAACGGCCTGCGCGGTGACACTGATATTGCGGAGCGTATCCGTTATGATATCTGGTACATCGAAAACTGGACCGTTGCACTGGATATCAAAATTTTGTTCCGCACCGTGTTTGGCGGCAAAATGGTCAACGATGAAAAGATCCAGTAACCAACCAAAGGAGGGCTGAGGATGAAAAACGGCAAGCCGAAGGTAGCCATTGTGCATGACTGGCTGGTGGCATACGCCGGTGCAGACCGCGTGGTGGACTGTATGCACCATGTTTTCCCTGATGCACCCATCTATACCCTCGTCTATGACGAAAACAACATGCCTGCGTGGTTCAAGGATTATGATATCCGCACCACCTATCTCCAAAAGCTGCCTTTTGCCACCAAGCTGTACCGTGCCATGCTGCCGTGGATGCCCCGCGCGTTTGAAGCACTGGATCTTTCGGAATACGATATGGTCATTTCGTCCTGCTCTTCCTGCAGCAAGGGCGTGATCACCCGGCCGGACGCCGTGCATATCTGCTACTGCCATACGCCCACCCGCTATGTCTGGGATTTTTATTATACCTACCGCAACAATGCCAACGCGCTGGTGCGGGCGGTCATGCCCGGCCAGATGCTCAAGCTGCGCCAGTGGGATAAGTGCGCCGCGGACCGGGTGGACTATTTTATCGCCAACTCGCATTATATTGCCAAGCGCATCAAAAAATATTACCGGCGCGACAGTGATGTGATCTACCCCTGCGTGCATATCAACGAAGAACCCTTTGTGCCCAAAGAGGATTTTTACCTTGTGGTGGGCCGCTTTACCTGGTACAAGCGGATTGACCTGGCTGTGGCAGCCTGCACCAAGCTGAACAAGCCGCTGATCGTGATCGGCGGCGGCGGCGAGGGCGACAAGCTGCGCGCCATGGCTGGCCCGACCATCCGCTTTTTGGGCGGCGGCCTGAGCGACGAAGAGGTGCGCGGCTATTATCTGCGCGCCAAGGCGTTCCTGTTCCCCGGCGAGGAGGATTTTGGCATTACCCCTGTGGAAGCGCAGGCACCCCGGTGCTGGCCTTTGGCCGCGGCGGCGCCTGTGAGACTGTGCTGGACGGCAAAACCGGCCTGCTGTTTGACGAGCAGACACCCGAAAGCCTGGAAGCCTGCATCCAGAAGTTTGAGACCGAAGGCGTGGCTTATCCCCCACAGCAGATCCGGGAACACAGCCGCAGCTTCAGCGAGCAGCGCTTTGAGGACGAGCTGCGGGATTACTGCACCCGCCGCTATGCGGACTGGCAGCGTGAGCTGGAAGCCTGCTCTCACCACGAAACCGCCAAGGAGGCCGAAGAGTGAACCCCATTGTGATCAATGGCACAGTGCTGTGTGACCCCATCACGGGCATTCCGCGCTTTGTGTATGAAGTTGTGACCCGGCTGGACCCCCTGCTGGAGGGCACCGGCCTGGATGTGCGGCTGTGCTACCGGGACGATGGCCGCCCGCTGCACCTGCCCGAACTGAAAAACATCAAAATTGTTCCGCTCAAGGCCATTAAGTATAGTTACAATCTGGTGGTGCTGCCGCGCTACCTGCGCAAACACCACGCCTTTTACGTTGGCCTTGCCAGCGATATGCTCATGACCCGCCGCAGCGTGGTGGTGCTGCATGATATCCGCCCCCTGGTAATGAAAACCGACCGTGCGTTTTTCCGCTTCAAGTTCTGGTTCCACTGCCTTTCCACCAAATGGTTTGCCCGGCGGGTGTTCACCGTCAGTGATAACCAGCGCCACCTGATCAGCGAGCGGTTGGGCATCCCACTGGATAAGATCGGTGTGACCTATAACGGCTGGGAGCATCTGCAGAACGTCCAGCCGGACATTACGGTGTTTGACAAGCTGCCTGGCGTGAAGAAAAAAGAGTATTATTACGCACTGGGAAGCCTGGCCGGGCACAAAAACTTTAAGTGGGTGCGCGAGGTTGCCGCCCGCAACCCGGATAAAACCTTTGTTGTGGCCGGCGGCAAGGACCTTGCTGCCTTTGGCAGCGCCGAAGCAGATGCTGCCCAAAACACCAGCAATATCTTTTACCCCGGCTATGTGACGGACGGCCAGAACAAAGCGCTGATGCAGAATTGCAAAGGCTTTTTGCACCCCGCTGTGTTTGAAGGGTTCGGCATTCCGCCGCTGGAAGCGCTCAGCCTGGGGGCACCCATCGCCCTGGCCCGTGCCAGCTGCCTGCCGGAGCTGTATGGCGATACCGCCCGCTACTTTGACCCCTATGACTATGATGTGGACCTTGACGCGCTGTTTGCCAAGCCTGCGGCCCCGCCGGACAAGGTGCTGGCCAAGTACAGCTGGAAGAAAACCGCACGGTTCTGGCTGGACGAGATCAAAAAGTGCGCGGAAGCGTAAGAGCAGTTGGGACAGCCCCCGAAAAATAGAAGCACATAACGGTTCGGCAGGGTGGGGCTGCCTCGCCCTGCAGGATAGGGAAATACCTCTTACGCAGGGGAACATGCGGTGCGCCTACGCTGTGCACAGATGTTACGTGCATCAAGCTGTATAACCCACCCCGTAGGGGCGCACATTGTGCGCCCGCTGTATACCCCAAAATCACGCACCTGAAACACAAAAATCTACCCGCAAAAGGGAAGTGAATATCATTGGATAAAATAGCAGTTCTTATCCCCTGTTATAACGAATCTCAGACAGTACAAAAGGTTGTGATGGATTTCCGCCGCGTTCTGCCGGAAGCTACGATCTATGTGTACGATAACAACTCTACCGATGGCACGGCAGAGCTGGCCCGCACAGCCGGTGCCGTGGTGCGCCACGAATACCAGCAGGGTAAAGGCAACGTCATCCGCCGCATGTTCCGCGAAATTGACGCCGAAGCCTATATCATGGTGGACGGCGACGATACCTACCCGGCGGAAGCGGCCCCGGAAATGGTCAAAGCCGTCACCGAACACCAGGCTGATATGGTGGTGGGGGATCGGCTTTCCTCCACCTATTACACCCAGAACAAACGCCCGTTCCACAATTTTGGCAACGACCTGGTGCGGTTTTTTACCAACAACCTCTTCGGCGGCCAAATCAAGGATATCATGACGGGCTACCGTGCGTTCAGCTACCAGTTTGTCAAAACCTACCCGGTGCTGAGCCGCGGCTTTGAAATCGAGACCGAAATGACCATCCACTCACTGAACAACAACCTGCGTCTGTACGAAACGCCAATCCAGTATCGCGATCGCCCGGAAGGCTCCGTCAGCAAGCTTGATACCGTCGGCGACGGCATCAAGGTGATGTCAACCATCTTCCGCATGATTCGTGAGTACAAGCCACTGCCGTTCTTCGGCGGAATCGGCTGCATCCTTAGCATCATTGGCATCGTACTGTGCGGCATGGTGACGGTGGACTTCTGGAACACCGGTGTGGTGGCGCGGTTCCCCACCCTCATTGGCGCGGTCATGCTCGTCATCGCCGGACTGTTGTTATTCGCGACGGGTATCATTCTCGACGTCATGGCCAAGAACGACCGCAAAGCGTTCATCGTCGAAGCGAACAGCTTCGCCATGCAGAGACGACAGCGTAACCACTAAAAGTCAATCGGACTATTATGAGAAAGGCGATGGGAAAATCCCATCGCCTTTCTGTTTCTATTCCTTGTTCACACTTTTATACGCAACGTAGTTTGTCTTAAACTCACCCACGATTCTCCAAGCACGATCCCAAACCCATTCAAAGAGTCTGCCCTTATGCCTGTCCACAGTGCGCCAGAATAAGAATTGCCTTACAAAATCCAGCATTATCGCTGCAGCAACAATTCCGATGACCACTACCAACGCAATACCGATCGCATAACGCGAACGGTAAATACCCCCTAAAGTGATATAACGCCACAATATTTCGTCACGAAAATAATGCTGCTCAGTAATCAAATAGACGGCAAAAGCAGATTGCGCGCAACGATTCACAATCCGACTTGAGAAGTGTAAACGCGTAAATAAGACAAAAACACCAAAAGATATAGCAAGAATCGGTAACGCCCACTCTTTTTGCACAGGATTAATATAGTTCAGTATCCGGTCAGGATTCATATTCCAAATCCGCCAAACAACCGAAAGCAAAAGATTCCAGCCAAAAATAATCAGGCCACCAACAACCATTAGCAGTATCGCACATTTATTGCTAATCGGAGCCATATACCATTTGTAATACGTGAAAAGAATCGTAACATAAACAAAACCAATCACATTGATGTATATGTCCAGAGATGCACCTGGCACCAGATTGAGTATGCCCCACAGTCCCAGCAGCACAATACAGAATTTTTTATGAATTTGCCTTCCCATTTTTCGCAAACCCACAAGAAGAAATGGCAGTAACAAAAGAAGTATCACATAACTTGTGGCATACCACCACTCATTTCTCGTAATAGGAAAAATAGCATCAAGCCAGACATCAGCATCAACCGATTTGGGATTATCGACATACTGCATGGCCAATCCGACGAAACTCCAAAACAGCAGTTCACGTTCCAAAAGCCAAATCCGCCGACATGACTTTTTCACTGTTTGTTCTCTATCAACCAAGAACCATAATGAAATCAGAAGGAATAGGGTGATTCCTATCTTGCCAAATGATGAGAGGCACATCTGAAAAAACAATCTACGCACCGAAATTGGCTCATTGAAAAGCGGATAGCCAGAATGTACAACCAAATGATGCGCAGTAATCAACGTCACCGCGATGATACGCAAGAGTTCAATCCCCGATTGGCGGGGAGCTTTCTTATTGATTGTCACTTCTTCTCTCAGTCCACCCATCGTTGGGCATTCGAGCCGTTTGTTTGGTACAGCCGCACATTAGCGCCATTGGCGGAAGAACCGCCTGAAACATCCAGCACCTTGTTCCCCAGCGCCGATTGGAAGGTATAGGAGCCATCCGCGTTCTTTACGGCGATCCACTTCTGCGCATACGTGCCGTTTGACGTGTATTGCTGTACGTTGGCACCGTTCGCGTCACTGCCACCATAAACATCCAGCACCTTGCCGGAGTTCACGCTAGTCAATATGACATAGCCATTAGCATCGTGCATTACTCTCCATTTCTGAGCATTCGTGCCATTGCCAGCCCAAAGCTGCACGTTAGCGCAGTCCGAACGGGATGCACCATATACATCCATCTTCATGCTCGTCTTCAGTTTCGAAGCAAAAGTATATGTACCATCAGGCAAATCCTGTCTGCGCATCGCTGCTTGCTCATTCAACCGTTCACGCATAGTCTTAGGCTTTGCGATCACCCACTGCTGGGCAGCTGTACCATTTGGCGCATACAGCTGCAATGCAACAGACGACGCATAATTCGCCCCCGGCACATCAATGGCCTTATTCGCATTTACCGAAATCAATGAGATCTTCCCGCTGCCATAGTCGCGAACAGTCCACTGTTGAGCAACAGTGTTATTACTACCGTATTGCTGCAGCACTGCGCCATTAGACGTCGAACCACCATATACATCCAACACTTTACCGGAATTTACATTGGCAATCCCATATGTCCCATTTCCGATTTTCCGGAAACGGAACCTTTGCGCATTCGTCCCATTAGCCGCATACAGCTGAATCCTGGTCCCATTTGCCATAGAGGCACTTGGCACATCAAATACAAGATTGGCGTTACCAGCAGATTTGATTATCACTGCCGTATCCACTGGTACAGTAACTCCGCTGCAGGAAACAACAAACAACTGAGAAGCAGTGCCATTGGGTGTATAGAGACGGATCGCCGCACCATTAGCGGTATTGCCTCCGCTCAAGTCCAATACCCAGTTACCTAATGCGGATTGCAAATAATAGCCGGCACCCGAATCACGGATGAACCAACGCTGGGCGTTTGTACCATTCGCTGAATACTGCTGCACCACCGCATTATTACCAGCAGCGCCATTGCGAACATCCAAGGCCTTACCAGAATTCACATTAATAATCACATAGCTGCCATCAGACTGTTTAGTGAAAGTAAACTGCTGAGCTTTGGAGCCATTGCCGGAGTACAACTGAATAGCCGTGGAATCCGTTCCACTAGCTCCCGGAATGTCAACACTAGAAGCCACTTTGGAACGTACATTGATGTAATAATCCCCATTAGGAATGCTCACAGCACTCATCTTGCGCACATCAATAGAAGCCGAATTTTGCGCGTAAGTCTTATTCCCAAAAGCATTCATATCCACACTGCCGCTGATGCCGTTGATCTGGCCGGAGCTGGTGTACTGCCAGCCACGATCGTTAGTGCCGAATGCAGTGAATTCCATCTGCGGACCATATTGCGCCACCCAGCGTGTCTTCGCATAGATGTTCGCATTGTTCAACGGCCCCTGCAAGTAGCTCGTGTAGGAGTACACGCCGAGATTCTGGTAACCGCCTGACTGCAACGCGCCATACCAAGCATTGACTATGCCGTTATACACGTTCGGATTGGTCGGCGGCGTGTGCCCGGTCCACGTCCAACTCTCAAGGTCGTAGTACACGGGGTATTTCAAGTCGTTCGGGCTCACGCCAAACTGGCGGAGCTTGGACACCACATCGTTGCCCTCCTGCCTGGAACCGCTCGCATCCTCCGCATACGAGTACCAGTAGATGCCGAACGGAATGCCCAACCGCTTGCATTCGTTAATGTTGCGTTGCGCTTTGGTATCGGCGTCATTGCCCCATCCAAATCCTAGACGAATGATCGCACCTTCCACGCCGTCGGCTTTCGCCTTAGCCCAATCGATGTCTCCCTGCCATGAAGAGACATCAATCACGCCCTTGGCCTGCTGGGCGAACAGGTTGTTCCTATAATCGAAAAACGCCTTTGTTCCGTTGTAGGTTCCCCAGTGTGCTCCGTATTCGTTGCTCTCGAATTTAGTGAGCCGGACAGTCGAGCCACCCTTCAAGGACGACTGTTCCGCAGACTGTTTCACAGGTTGTTCCACAGCATCTTTCACATCCGAGGCACTCACCGGAATGAATGATTCGCCATCCGTTTTGGCCAGTGGATCAGGTTGCTGCGATTGCGTGCCGACCAGCTGAGCGTCCGTCACGGTTTCGCCGGTCTCAATGTTCTGTACATCACCTTCCGGCGTAACCGCAAGGTTCTCCGAAACCACAGTGGAATCGTCCGAAATGTTTTCGCTTACCGTTTCCGGCAGCGTTGCGTTCGGATTGTCCGGCATGCTGTTTGACGAATTCTGCGCATCATCCACAGTTGCGGCAAAAGAACTTGGCGTATCCTCAATCGCAATATCCTGCATGGCGTAAGCCGGCACCACGGTAACGGAAACCGTCATTGCAACCGCGGAAGCGGTGGTCGCAATCTTCATCAAGCTTTTCGGCGATATCATCGTCAGCCTCTCTCACAAAACGCATTTTCACTCGTTGACGCAATTGCACACGTAAACTTAAGTGTATTCTGAGATGTCCCCACTCAAAATAAAGCAGATGGACTCCAGACCAAATTTCACATTTACCGAATATGCCACAACATGAAGTGCTGGCATTCGGAAGTGGAACGGGTAACATACCTTATGTATTGTCATTTGGGAACAGAGGACCTTGTCGGACCACCTCCAATAGACAACATCAAAACGGTATCGCGGACTCCTGGAGGAAAGCATGGCACGGCACGAAAAGCAGCCGGACAAAGCTGACGGTCAAACAAATAGCGTCCGTAAGCCCCGAACGTTCAGCAGTACCGCGACCGTCGGGACCAGCAAATCCAACAATTCCGTCAATGCCACCAATCGTGACGAAAAGCTTAGAACAAAAGCACCGGGGACTTCCTACCGAACGGCTCCCGAAGATCCGTTCCAAATCGCCATATCGCAAGGCGTGCAAGATGGCGACACTTGGGTGCACAACCATGTCAAGAACTTGATTCGCCGTTCCATCATCGTAGCCGTTATCGTCGTTGCGGTATGCATTGTGGTCTTCGGCGTCATGGGCGTGAGAACATCGCAGAAAATGCGCGAACTAAATGCCATTAACGACTGCAGAGACGCGGTTGCCGCCATGAACGCTTCATATTCCAAGGATTTCCAGCTCAAGGGAAAGATTGTCGAAGCATTTTCCAGCATGGATTCCTCATATGATCTGGAAAAGCTCAGCACCTTGTATCAGGAAGAAGTCAAATCGCCGAAGGCGCTTGACTGCAAAGCCGACCCGTCCGGGACCACCAGCAAAGCCAACACCGAACGAGCCGCATATGACAAACAGGCCAGAACCTTCGAGCGGGCGTTGACAAAGAACGAGGCAAATCAGAATTGAATACGAAACGATTGGCAAGAACGGCACTTGCCGTTATCGTAACCGTAGGAATAGTCGTTGCCATCATCGTCGGGTGCGGCCCCAAATGGGGCAACGGAACGGCAACCGGTAAAACCGGATTGCAATCCACCGCCACCGCCCATACTGCGGCCACTGTTGATGTGCAGCTGCCCTCATACTACATGGACAATATGGTGTTCCAGCGCGATCAGCCAATCGTAGTCAAAGGCAACGTCAGCTCCACGGAAAGCAACCCCATCGACGTTTCGAAACTGTCAGCGACACTTACGCAAGGCAAAACCTCCGAGAGCGTCAAGGCAAAGGTAGCGAAAAACGGCAGTTTCACCTGCACGCTGAGCGCGCAAAAGGCAAGTCTCAATCCGTATTCGCTGCAAGTGCAGTACGCCGGCAAAACCGTGCTGAAACTGGCCAAAGTGTATGTGGGAGACGTCTTCGTAGCCGCTGGCCAGTCGAATATGGAACTCAACTATGTGCAGTATTACGAAAACGCTACTTACAATTTTGGCAATGGACTAATCACGACAGGCGATTTGCCGAAACCGCTCGTAGATGACAACGTGAAATTTGTCATCGCAAATCATGATGTTGAAGACACTGATTTTCCACTGTCCGCTGTTAATCAGAGCGCCGATGCATGGCTGACTGCAGATTCCACGAATTCACTGCACCTCAGCTATCTGGCTCAGCAATTCGCCATGCAGTTGCGCGCCAAGCACCCCAATGTGCCGATTGGCATCATCCAGACCGCGTGGGGTGGCACGCCTATTCGCCGGCATGTACAAGGCGGCGATATTTATGCGAACCATATCGCGCCGTTGAAGGGATTCCATGTGGCGGGCGTGCTGTGGTATCAAGGTTGCGATGACGCCAATAATTACGGAACTGCTTTGCAATACGAATCGCAAATGACCACGCTCATCAACCAGTACCGTAACGTGTTCGGACGCAAGGACCTGCCGTTCCTGTACGTACAGCTCGCGCGATGGCCGAACTACCAGTACACGCAAAACGTGCGAGAAGCGCAACGGACTACGCTCGGCAACACCAACCTGCACGATTCGTCGAATGTGGCGATGACAGTTTCTCTTGACACAGACAAGGGCACATCCGCGCTGATCCATCCGCTCGGCAAGGATATTCTCGGGGCGCGCATGGCCGCGCAGTATCTCGCCATGGAAGACGGCACCACCGTACCCAACGGACCGCTTATCGAACATGCCCGGCACACTGCGAACGGCGCAATCGCCTTGTCTTTCCGGAACGGCACCGCAAGCGGGCTGAAAGCCATGCAGCCGAACTATTCGAAGACCGCGAGCGCAATCGCACCAAACTATAAGAGCGCTCCGAAAGCGACCCCGTTAAGCGGTATCAGCAATATCGCCGCTCCCACCACTACGGCATTGCAGGGGTTTGAGGTCGCCAATTATTCCGGTCAATGGCAGGCGGTCAATGCCACCATCAGGGGCAATCAGGTGTTGCTCACCGCAGCCGATGGTTCAACACTGAACGATCTCAACGCCATGAGCCAGGTACGTTACCTGTTCAGTGGCAATCCGAAGTGCGCGAGCATGCTGTACAACGGCTTTAATCTGCCGGCTAGCCCATTCATCACTATTGTCGAGTGATCTTTGTTGGGGGCCGCCGCTAGATAAACCAATACGGGCGGGATAAGTACGGGCGGTCTAAGCCGTTACTTGGCCTGCTTGGCCATGTCTTGAGCAGGCTGTTCCGGATTCTGGTTTGGTTTCTGGTTTCCTGCTTAAACTATGAAGACTGCTGCAGCATCGCAGAAACTAGACAAATGTCATTTTTCCACCGGTTTATTTAGGCACATTCCCCTCCTACTATGGCATACGGAACGAACGCGAGCGCACAATCACAGATCGAATGCAAACGTGCGCAGGAGAGGAACCACCATGAGGAATCGTATTGCAGCAGCTGCAGCGGCGGGAATATTAACCATCGGCATGGCCGCCTTGCCTTCCGCGGCTTCGGCCAGTGAAGTCGCACCGTCTACGGACGGATTGGCCGGCAGCACCGCCATCAGCGGGCAGATCGACCAGGATATGGCCGTGTGCACCGACAAAACGTGCGATGCCGTACAGCATGTGCGCAAAACCAACCAGCAGATCAAGTCGGATATGGAAACCGCCAAGCAGCGCGCCGAGCAGCTGCATCAGAACGCGCACGAGGACGCCGACGCGCTTCGCCAGTACGGCGAGCAGGCTTGGAAGAACTATCAGCAGGACCGTGAGGATGTGAAGAATGCGATCGATGGCGCGGTCAAGCGCGGTCAGGAGCGTCACGACGCTCTGCATCAGGATATGCAGGACACGCAGGCCCACCTCAACCAGATGCATGCCGATATGAAGGAGACCCACGACGAACTCAAGACGAGGCATGACGCGTTTGCGGCGAGCAGCCACCAGTGGCATCAGTCGTTCATCGCGGCGCTGAAGGATGCGAATTCCAAGACGGGTCAGCAGGGCGGCTCATCCGTTGCTACCGGCACGCATGGCATCACGGCTGGAACGAATGCCGGTACGACCGTTACTGGAGTCAACGGCACCACTGGCACTGTGCGCACGGCTGCCGACACTGGCACGAATGGTGCCGCAACTGGATCCGTCGCAGCGTCCGGCGATCAAACCGCCGCATCCACCGGCGCGCTGACCAAGTCGGAATATGGGCAGCTTGCGCAGACCGGCATCGGCATTTCCCTTGCCTGCGCAGCCATTCTGCTGCTTGCCGGCCTTGCCTACGCCATGAAGACGTTCGTGCAGTATAAGCGCGAAACCAGCGAAGACTGAGCCGGTTCGCTGCCGGACAGCGTTTGCTTCATCGACTCATGAAAAACGGTCTCGAATATATCGGGACCTTTTTTTCATGCGCGTTTTTCGTATGTGCTTTTCATCTGCTATACGCATTGTTGCGATTCAATTGGAATGACGTAGTACAGCGACGTACAATGCAGCGCGAAGCGCGCGTACCGTGCGTGAACCGCGTGTATGTCCAGTATTCCCACTGATTTGTTACGTTGGCCGTTCCGATCAGTCCACTGGTCAATTCGCATAATGGGGAGCACTGCTGGCGATTCGCGGCGACGGCGTATCGCCATTCCCCGCCGTCCGTCCGGTACTACCCGCGCTCCCCGCATCGCCGGCCTTTTCAGCATTGCCGATGTTGGTTCTACGCAACGACCCCGCGGCCAACGAGCGGATGGATCGCCTGCGCTGCGCCTGTTCCGTCTGCGAAGCGGACTGAATTGCGGGAAAAGCGCCCGTTACAGGACGAATACGACCGGTTGCGGTCGGAATAAAGCTTGGTGGCAAAACCTGCGTTGTGATGGCGCTTATGGATGCCATTTGCGGCTGCTGCGTATTATCAGGACCATCCACAGCGTCTTTTTCTTTCACGGTTTGCGATTCTTCCGCACGATTCACGTCATCATTCGCATCCTCGCCCGTTTGCAAGGCAGACCCAGCTTCGCTCTGCTTTTCTTGTTTTTCCTGCTTTTCCTGCGGAGCGGCCTGCACATCACTCTGCAATACGATTGGCGATGAATTCGAACGGCGTCGGGCAAGCGCCGCCAGAGAGTCACGAGTATCAGCATCGCGTTGGTCAGTCTGCTGGCTGCCGGCAGCCGTCTTGTCAACCATCGTCGTGCTTCTTTCTCTCAACGTCACGATTTCGAGCGTAACGTAGCGCAGCGCAAAAGTGCGCGTAAAACGACGATGTACGCAACTCCCCCACCGAATCGCAATCAAATATCGACATATGAGGGCAAACAATCCCATTATTGAGACCACAGACTGGCACCAATAAGCCGCAGCATGGCAATCAGAGACTTTCCTGGATGCCGGCCCGTACACGCGAGACTTGCGATACGGGACGATTCAAAAAACCGAGGCCAACGAAAGAAGCATTCGGAGGGAATCTGGAAGGAACCGGAAAACGGAGTGGAAAAGAAGGAACCGGAAAACGGAGTGGAAAAGAAGGAACCCCAGAAACCGAATGATTCCAACGGTTTTCGGGGTTCCAATCCGGGCGGAGAATACGAGATTCGAACTCGTGAGGCTGTTACACCAACACGCTTTCCAAGCGTGCGCCATAGACCACTAGGCGAATTCTCCAATTATGCAACGCTTCCCGGTGTCTATCCGTGAAACGCAACTTGACTAGAATACAACAGGAGCAGCAAAAAGCCAAATCGGCGTGTCGCACTGCTGGTTTGCAGAGTTGGGCATACGTGTCAAGGTTGTGCAACAGGTATGAGCGATCGGCTGCCTTTACTACGGATACTTCTTATTTCGCACACTGTAGATGCTATATTGCCGCCGATGGAATCCAATAGGCAACGGGATTCGGTAAGCATGGGAAAAGATACGAAAAAAGGGTTCCCGGAGCATATCCGGTGGGAATTCCAGGGAGCATGAAAAAGGGGCCTCCCGGGAGCCAAAGGCTCGAC
>OHTF01000667.1_pt1 | contig 13348 bp, 11 predicted proteins | sample 1578811 | NCBI WGS metagenome assembly OHTF01 (sample SAMEA3879571, study PRJEB24766) | human gut metagenome | biome: human-associated habitat; feature: feces | place: USA | collected 1985/1987
GCACCACCAAAAGGCTCGATTTCTGTCGGATGGTTGTGAGTTTCGTTCTTGAACTGAACGAGCCACTGTTCTGTTTTTCCATCTATAGTAACGGGAACCTGAATTGAGCAGGCATTGATCTCTTCACTTTCGTCAAGGTCGGGAATGAGTCCCTTTTTCTTGAGTGACTTCATACCGATGAGAGCCATATCCATAAGTGAAACGATTCTCTTTGTATCCTTGCCGTAAACCTCGTCACGGGTTGCATAATACTCGCTGAGTGCGTCCTCGATAACCTTGCCGAGAGCAGACTTTTCAATCTCAATCTCTTCAAGTCTTGTGAGGAATGTTGTGTGACGGCAATGATCCGACCAGTATGTGTCAATTACACGAAGTTCTGTAACCGACGGATCACGGTGCTCTGTATCTCTGAAGTAATCACGGCAGAACTTGAGGTCTGCAAGTGTCATTGCAAAGCCCATTGAATCGTAATACTTCTGCATCTCATCGTCATTCCAGCCGTTGAAGCCCTCTACCCTCTTAACATTTTCTGGAACGGGAATTTCCATATCAAGAGTCTTTGGCTTTTCAAGAGATGCAAGACGGCTTTCAACAGGGTTGATGAGGTACTCCTCAACCTTTACAAGCTCTTCGTCTGTAATATTGCCCTTGAGAGCAATTACTCTTGCTGTAAGAACCTTGCAACGCTCACCCTGAGTAAGAAGCTGAACGCACTGCTCGGCAGAGTCGCCGCGCTGATCGTACTGACCGGGGAGATACTCCATTGCGAATACCTTCCAGCCGTCCTCAACGGGGAGAGTTTCTTCATAGATTACATCGGCATTAGGCTCTGACAAAACAATGGTTTTCGCCTTGTCATATTCTTCCTTAGTAAGTCCCTCAAGATCGTAACGCACAATGTAACGAAGATCTTCGACAGACTTCATACCGAGGTTGTGGCGGATGTCCCAAAGCGTCTGCTTTGCAAGAACATTGAAGCCATCCTTTTTTTCAACAAAAATTCTGATTACTTCTGACATAATTCATTCACCTGCTTAATTAAGATATAAAACAAAATAAATCCCGTCTGATAACCTGTATCACATCACATAATACCACATTCGACTATTTTTTTATTTCATTTAAGGCATTAAAAGGTATTCTGTAAAAGTAAAATTAAATGCACACAGAAAAAGCGGTCAGACAAAGCAAAATGCCGTCTGACCGCACAATATAATCATATTTAATCGCCTTTGAGAAAATCTTTGTAAAATTCCTCAAAACTGCCGTTTTTGTAGTCTGAATAATCCTTATTATCTCTATTCACAATTGTGTCGGTAATAAGGTATGTATCAAAGCCGAGTTTTGCGCTGCACAAATCCTCGTCAACATCGTTGCCGATCATAATGCTGTCTTCGGGCTTGATATCCTGCTTTTTGCAGATTTCTTCAAAATATTTCAGATTCGGCTTGCAGCAACCAAAGTTTTCGTATGTTGTAACAAGTTCAAAATCGTCGGGAGAAACTCCCGCCCATTCAAGTCTGCGTTTTGTTGCAACAAACGGAAAAATCGGATTTGTTGCGGCAATAAGTCTGCCGCCGTTTTTCTTTATGAAATCAATGCTTTTCTTTGCATAAGGAGTAAAGCTTGTAGCATCTTTCGGAACGATAAACTCGTTTTCGTAATAATCGGTAAAAAGGTCATCAAACTTTTCAAGGTCGGCACCGCTGACTTTGCCCGCTGTTTCCCAGAAAACTTCACGGTTTGTACGGCTGTTATCGTTCTTTGTCATAGCGTCAGTACCTGCCCACATCGCCTTTATAAGGGCGTCGGGTTCGATTTTTATAACAGGAGTGCAACGCTTGCAGAGCGATGAAAAATATAGCTTTACGAATTTTTCCATATCCATGGGAAGCAAAGTTCCGTCCAAATCAAAAAGATAATTTTTATACATTAACATACCGTTCCTTTCAATTTATGCACAAATATTATACAAAATTTCGATTTGGATTGCAAGGAAAAAATTTTCGGTATATACTATAGTCAGTAAAAAACGAGGTGATAAGATGAAAATAGTTTTGACAGACGCACAGACTGTTCTTGACGATATTGTAAATGCCGATGTGCTTAATCGGTTCGGCGAGGTTGAGTCGTTCGGTCTTTTGAAATATGAAGAAGTTGCGGAGAAAATTGCAGATGCAGATATCGTTGTGTGCAACAAAACTCTGCTTGATTCGCACACAATGCGACTTGCAAAAAATCTGAAATATATAGGACTTTTTGCAACAGGCTACAACAACATTGACCTTGACTACTGCACCAAAAACGGCATAACCGTCTGCAACGCAGGTTCATATTCAACAAATGCGGTTGCACAGCACACATTTGCACTCATTCTTGAACATTTCAATCACACTGCGGAATATAATCGGTTTGTTCAGGACGGCAAGTGGAAAAGAAGCAAAACTTTTTCACCGTTTGTATATCCGCTGAATGAACTTGCAGGCAAAACACTCGGCATTGTCGGACTCGGAAACATCGGAAAGGCTGTTGCAAAAATTGCAAGCGCTTTTGATATGAATGTAATCGCATCGAGCAGAACTCCGAAGAATATTGACGGAATCAAAGATGTTTCATTTGACGAACTTCTTGAAACAAGCGACATTGTAAGCGTTCATTGTCCGCTAAATCCACAGTCGGAAAATATGTTTGACAAAAATGCCTTTGCCAAAATGAAACAGGGTGCATTGTTCGTAAACACGGCAAGAGGCGGTGTTATGGTTGAAGAAGATTTGCTTGAGGCACTCGAAAGCGGTCACCTCGGCGGTGCGGCAATCGACACACTCAAGGTTGAGCCTATGGTTGAGGACTGCATTCTTATGGGGGCAAAAAATTGCATCATCACCCCCCACATTGCATGGGCGCCCGTTGAAACCAGAGAACGCCTTATGGGCATAGTTTCGGACAACATCAAAAATTTTCTGAACGGAACTCCGACAAATAAAGTAAATTAACGGCGAGTAAGTAATGACACAAATTATATATTAAGATATATTTTATAAATGTCACAATGTAATTGACCTACTGTACATCAAACAGAAACAACCGCCCACCTTTCGGTGAGCGGTTGTTTTGTGTAGTGTAGTATTAGGAAATTGGGATTAGATTACAATTACTGCTGTCTTTCGCAATAACTTGAAAGGCCTGTGTTAGGATCTGTGTATTTGAGCATATCATTGTCAGCGTCATATGTGTAGTTAAACTGCTGTTCGCCTACTGTCATAACGAGATCTGTACCCTCAAATGTGTAATTGCCCGAAACAGTCACACCGCTCATTTCGCCTGAGAATGTACCGTCATCTGCAAATGTGTATGTACATTTCAAAGTTTCGGGGTCAACACCGTTTGCTGTTGCGTAGTCATCAATTGAAACGGCTGTACCGTCCGTACCTTCAAGTGCTGTTACAGTCCAAGTACCTACAACGCTTGCCGATGAATCGCCGTCCTTTGAATCAGCGGCGCTGTCATCTGCGCTGTTTGCATTGTCGTCAGCAGTCTGTGTTGCCGAACTTTCGTTTTTGCTTGACGAGTCACCGTCATTACCGCAACCTACAAGACCTACTGTACCTACCATACAAATTGCAAGCAATAAAGCTAACTTCTTGATTTTTTTCATAGTTGATTACCTCTTTCCGATATTTTTTACTTTCCGATTTTGATTTACGGAAACACCGCAATTTTCGTGTTTCGCTTTTATCACCTCAATGATAGCCAATTTAATGCAACATTTCAACAAATTGGCACAAACATCAATCTTTTGGCAAAAACATATGACAATCGGATATAATATTTTTCAAATTTATGGTATAATCTAAGTGCAGTTAATCATTGCTCCGAATTAAATTATTTCAAAGGAGGCGATATCTTGAAAATTGCAGTTATTGATGACGAAAAGCCTCAGGCAGACATTCTCTACTCAATCTGCAACGCATATTTTGGCGGACACAAGCAAAATGTGCAGATTGATTGTTTTCCTGACGGAATAGCTTTTTTCAATTCATTCAAGGAAAACACCTACAAAATAGCCTTTGTAGATATTTTTATGGAGAAGATGAACGGCATTGCCGTGGCTGAAAAGCTTCGTGAAAAAGACCGTGATATTCTTATTGTATTTGTCACAACAAGCCCCGATTTTATGATGCAGGCATTTTCCGTTCACGCTTTTCATTACATAACAAAGCCCTACAAAGCTGAGCAGATTTACAAGGTACTTGATGATGCCTCGTCATATGTATCGGATAATTCAAAATACATTGAAGTTATGTGTGACCGCCGAAACACGCTGATTTCGCTTAAGGAAATTGTTTCTGTTGAATCCGACGCACATTATATCAACATAGGTGTTGTTTCGGGACTTAGATATCGCACACGAATGACTATTGCAGAGTTTCTCAAGCTTGCAGACAACGACACCCGTTTCATACCCGTAAACAGGGGAATCGTGCTGAATGCCGATTACATAAAGGACATTGAAGGCTCTGTATGTGTTACAGGCAACGGTGAAAGATTCCCGATTAAAATTCGTGAAAAAACTCGGATTGAACAGAGTATCCGTGAATATATGTTCAAAAAAATCAGAGAAAACCAGCGGAGGTGAACATGGACGCATTCATAAAATTTCTTCAGGCATTTTTCAGCTTTGTCATAATAATACCGTTAAGTTTATTCTGCCTTTTACCGTTAAAAAATCAATTAAAATACCCGATTTCAAAGATAGTAACGCTCTTTTTGTGTTCATTTATCATACTCGGTTCTCTCTCGTCAATTGTGATGACGGCTTTTGACATTCAGAATTTAAACTTTGTTCTCTTCCCCGACCTTGTAATATTTTTCTTCCTTATTAAAAGCGTTACAAAGGCCGGAACAGCACGCTGTTTGTTTGTTTTTATAAGTGTGTGCTGTTTGATTTCATTCTTTTCGCTGTATTCATATTTTATCAACTCATTTTTTCAGGAAGAAATCTCACGAGGAGTTAACACCTCATATAGCCTGATTCAAATGGGGCTTTCGGTTGCGGCAATGGGAGCGCTTGTTCCGCTCACAAAATATTACGCATGGATGATTGACAACATAAATATCGGCAAGGTGTGGTATTTGTTTTCAATTTTGCCCATTGCACTTATGGTGTCAAACATCTATATCATACCGATTTCCTACGCAAATATTCGTGTTGGAAAGGTTTATGCAAAAGGATTCATCATTACAATATTTGAGCTTGCATTGTATCTTATAGTATTCATATTATTCTACATTTTCAGCAAGACTACTATTGAAAAAACAAAGCTTACAGAACGAAACAACATTCTTGAAATTCAGAAAAGTTACACAGAATCGTTGCAGTCGTACATAAAATACACCTCAAAAGCAAGGCATGATTTTAAACATTCAGTTCATGTTATGAGCCGACTTGCAGATGAAGGAAATCTTTCGGCGCTGAAAGACTACATTGCCCAGTATGAAAATTCGCTTACTGTAACAGCACCTGTGCGAATCTGCAAAAGTGACGCACTCAATGCTTTGTTCAATCACTATCGTCAGCAGGCGATTGAGAACGATGTTGACATTAACTGGCGGATTGATTTGCCCGACAAATCGAGAATTCTTGATGTTGACCTCTGCAGTATTTTCGGCAACATACTCGAAAACGCAATTGACGGTTGCTGTACCGTAGAAGAAGGCAAAAGATATTTTAACCTGACTTCCGAAATAAAAGGCGACTGTCTGTACATTGTTTCAACAAACAACTACGGCAAGCCTTTGGAAATGGACGGCGAAACTTATTCGTCCACAAAGCATCAGGGCAAGGGCATCGGACTTCACTCCATGAAGAGCATAACCGAAGTCTATGACGGAATTTTTGATGCAGGCAACAATAACGGTGAATTTTTCGTTGACATAATGCTTAAATATTAAACTTATTAACCTCAAAAAGGGTATGCATCCTCGCATACCCTTCTTTGTTATAAAAGTTCCAAACAAAAAACACGCTCTGCAAAATGCAAAGCGTGTTTTGATTTTGTTTTGTTGTTATCAGTTGTTACCGACAACAAATTTCTGGACTTCTGTGGCATCCACGATATTGATTTCACCGTCATGATTGTAATCAGCAAGTTCTCTCTGAACATCAGAAAGTGTTGAAATTGAAACAATGTACTTGCTGATTTCAGTTGCGTCAAGAACATCGACATGACCGTCAAGGTTTACATCGCCGATCATATACGGAGTATCATTGTTGTTGTCATTGCTCGGCTGTGTAGTTACAGGAGCTGTTGTTGCCTGTACCGTAGTAGGCTGTACTGTTGCAGCAGGAACAGTTGTTGCAGGCTGTGTAACCTTGGCTGTTGTCGGCTGAACCGTGGCTTTGGCTGTGGTAGGCTGTACAGTAGGTTTTGCTGTTGTTGGCTGTACCGTTGATGAAGAAACAAAAGTACAGAAATCAAGAGCAACCCAACCTGTCTTGCCGTTGTACGAGGTGTAACCCCATGTGTAACCGCCGGCTGTTGAAACCTTTGTTACATTAAGAGTAACATTGCCCGGAACAGATGTTACATATGAATAGCTTGTACCCGCACCGCTTCTCATGTTGAGATAATCGTCAACATCTGTTTTATATGTACCTGTTGTGTAAGTTACCTTTTTGGTTGTAGCCTGAGTAGTGCTTGTACTGCCGCTGAAATCGCCAAGGTAAATGTAGCCCTGAAAATTCCACCAGCTGTTACCGCCGGCATTCTTGTCGTCTGTGCTTGCATAGGAAAGGTAGAATCTCTTACCGCTCCATGCAGAGTTAGAAAATGTAATCTGACCGTTTTCAACCTTTTCTACAACAGCAACATGACCGCCGCCACCGTTATATGACCAGCAGGCAATTGCGCCGACCTTTGGAGTCTGACCGTACTTGTAGTAGCCGTTAGACTTGTTGTAATTGTACCACTGCTCGGCATTGTTCCATGAAAGCTTTGGCTCAGAACCGAGAATCTCATAAGCTCTGCCGTAGGCATATGCTGTACAGTTAGGCATGCCGTAACCGTACTTATAAAAAGCATTTAAATCACTGTAATAATATTTGTTACTTAAACTCGGGGCAGACAGTCTCGGTGAGAACGATGCCGCACTCGCAATCATCGACATTGAGAAAACCGACACAAACAGCATTACAGCCGTGAGAACTGCCGCAGAAACCTTTTTGCTAAAAACACTTTTTAAAACATTTCGCAAAGAAACACTCCTTTTTTTGAATTCAAAGTGATTGTTACCTATTTGTAACCACTTTATGTACATTCTATCACAAATTGCTCCAAATTCAAAGAGTAGAAATGCTGAAAATAGCCTTTATAATCTATTTTTTTAAGCCATTGTACACAATAATTTTCATTTTATGCATACTTTGCACAAAATTTAATCTACATTCTTTAAAAGATAATGTTTATTGTACAAGGATGAGGTCTGAGTTTTAAGGTGTAAAGGATTAGATAAACTTAATCATCAGAAACGCTTACGGCGTTAGACTGTTTATATGTTTCATTTATCGTTTTTCTTTACTGTATTGATCGATGAAATCAGCATTCTCCTGATTGTGCCGCACTGATTTTGCAATGGCTTATATACGGTTTCGGATATATATCCTGTTTCAAAAAGAAGTTCCAGCCAATATTCAGTTTCAAAGCACTCTTTTTGTGCTATTTCCAACTTGGAGATAAAATCCTTTTTACCCTGCGCATATTGTGCTTCGTGAATATTTGCACCTATACTTGTTCCCGAACGCAAAAGTTGATTAGTTAAAACCGATTCTCTTGCATTTGCTTTGATATCACGACACATATATACAATCTGTTTTGCAAATTCTTTTGATTTATTCCGTAAAATACTTTCAGACACAATCATCACCCAAAATACAATATATCACAAAGCCGAATGTCTGTAAAGTTATCGGTGATATGCCTCGTTTAACTCGGCGTGATATAAATGTGTTATCGCTCGCTTTCGCTCTCGGTGATATTATATTCGCTTTAAAACTGCCGCAGGCAATATCACTCGGTATGACCGAATATCACTGCACGGCAATATCACTCGTCGACAGGCGAATATAACTGAAAAACGCACTTGTTTACACAAGTGCGTTTTTCTTGGCGCGCCGGAAGAGACTCGAACTCCCGACCTTCTGATTCGTAGTCAGACACTCTATCCAGCTGAGCTACCGGCGCATATGCGGCCTTTTATCAGCCGCAAGTAGTATGATATCACAACTCGGTGCAAAAATCAAGTGTTTTTTGTATTTTTTCCGAAATTAATCTTTTGTATCAAAAAAAGCGAAGAATGCTCTGTATGCCATATAAACATCTGTCTTGGAAACAATTTCAAACGGAGCATGCATTGAGAGCACGGGAACACCGAGATCAACAACATCGACATTCATATTGGCAACATACTTTGCGATTGTTCCGCCGCCGCCGCCGTCAACCTTGCCGAGTTCACCGACCTGCCAGAGAATATCGTTGTTCTCAAGCATAGCTCTGATTTTTCCCATATATTCTGCAGACGCATCTGATGTGTCATACTTTCCGCCGTGACCTGTGTATTTTGAAATAATTACACCGTTGTTAATGTATGAGCAGTTGTTAGCCTCATATGCAGACGCAAAAGTCGGATCAAATGCGGCATTTACATCGGCAGAAAGACAGGTGCTTTTTGAAAGAACACGGTAGCCGTCAACACCGTCCTGCTTTGCAAGGTCATAGATGAAGAAACGGAGGAAGTCGCTCTGCATACCTGTGTTGCCGTCACTGCCTGTTTCTTCTTTGTCTGTAAGATATGTTATACAAGTCTGCTCGGGCATTTCAACATCAAGAGCCGCCATAACAGCCGGATAAGCACAAACCTTATCATCGTGACCGTAACCGCCGATCATGCTTCTGTCAAAACCGATATCTCTTGACTTGAAAGACGGGATAAGGCAGAGCTCAGCCGAAAGGAAGTCGCCCTCACAGATACCGTACTTCTCATTGAGTACAGCCATTACATTGAGCTTTACAAGGTCTTTTTCGTCGCTGTCTGCATCATACGGACGAGAGCCGAGGATAACATTGAGGTTTTCGCCCTCAATTGCCTTTGCCATTGGCTTTGACGCCTGCTCCCTTGCAAGGTGCGGAAGAAGGTCTGTAATGCAGAAACAGCTTTCGTTCTCATCATCGCCCCAGCAGATGTCAACTCTTGTACCGTCAAGCTTTACAACCGAACCGTGAAGTGAAAGCGGAATTGTTGTCCACTGATATTTTTTAAGACCGCCGTAGTAATGAGTCTTAAAGAAAGCAAGATTGTTTGCCTCAAAAAGAGGATTCGGTTTGAGGTCAACTCTCGGGGAATCAATATGAGCGATTGCAAGCCTTGCACCGTTCTTAACACCGTTTTTACCGATTACAACAAGAGCAACAGCCTTGTCACGGTTTACATAATAAAGCCTGTCGCCGGCCTTATATTCTTTGTCCTGCTCATACTCTGCAAAACCTGCTTTTTTTGCAAGCTCAACAGTATAGCGAACAGCCTCACGCTCAACGGGTGAGTTATCAAGAAACTTTTTGTAACCTTCGCAAAAGCTGTCTGCCTTTTTAATTTCTTCCTCCGAAAGAGCCTTAACGCCCTTCGGTTCGGTCATCATAATTTTTTCCTTTAATAAAGTTGTCTTTGACTTTTCTTCAGCCATAATAACCGTCCTTTCTGTGCCGTAAAACACGGCAAAACCATTTTATTTTGAAATCCGCCGCCAAAGGCATCGGAACATCTTTGCACTCAATTAGATTGTGAATAATAAAGTTTTATATACATTTCCTTGGCACTTTCAACCTTGTCAACATAATTCTCTGTTTCGGGATACGGAATGGAATCAAGATTTTTTCCGTCCGAACTGTAATTAGTATCGTTGAGCCAGTCGCTTACAACAAAGCCGGCATTATATGCGGCAATTGCCGAGCGTTCCGTGCCGTAATAATCGTAAAAATATTTTAAAAGATAACTTCCGTAATCAATACAGATTTCGGGGTCAAACAGGTCATCCTCGGTGTACTGTCCCGCACAACCTCTTTGCTCCTGCAACCACTCAAAGGACGATGGCATCATCTGCATAACACCCTTTGCTCCGACGCCCGATTCGGCTTTCGGATCAAAGCCGCTTTCCGTGTGGATTACGGCATATATCAACGCAGGATCAAGGTCATAATCCTTGGCGGCTTTTTCAACATATGTGCTGTAGGTGCGTGGATAATTCATCTCATCAAGCTTTTTCTTTGTGTCCTCGTAAAAGACCGAAACAAACACAAATACTGCCGCCGCAAGAATTGCAAGCACAATTATCCATGCCAAAATCGCCTTTCCTGCACTTTTTTTCTTTTTATATCGCCTTGATTGGGGCATCCTATCACCTCATCAGGTTGTTAATAGCCTCTGCCGCCTTTTGTGTGGCAAGCTCGACTTGCTCTATAGAAAAATTGTTTTCAATAACAATGTCGCTGTGACTTCTGAAAAATTCCTCGTCAAGCTGTGCAGACATTCTTAGCTCTGCACGGAAAATGTCAATGTTATCCCTTTTGCAGATTCTCTCAAGCCTTATCTCTTTTTTAGCGGTAACGCTTACAATAAGGTCACAAAACACATCGGCACCGCTTTCAAAAAGCTGAGGAGCGTCATAAATCACAACGCTTTTGCCGTCTGTCTGAGCCTGTTTCACCATCTGCATAAATTCATATGTAACAAACGGATGAACAATTGAATTGAGCAAATGTGTGTTTTCTTTGCTTGAAAATGCCCTTTTGGCAAGCAACGGTCTGTCAATGTTGCCGTCAGAAAGGATAATATCCTGACCGAAAACACCCGAAACAGCCTTTAAGCATACGGAATCGGGAGTGTAAAGATTTTTTACAATCTCGTCAGCATTTATAACACACATTCCGTTTTTGGCAAAATATGCCGAAACCGTGCTTTTCCCCGCACCGCTCTGTCCCGTAAGACCGACAATTTTAATTCTGTTCAAGGTCAATCACCTCAAAGCCTGCCGCTCTTATAAGACGGTTGTAAACAGCCATTCCGACGCCGTTCGTTTTTGGCAGTCTTGAATATACAACCTTAACGCTGTCGTCCTCATCAATTCTGCGAAGCTCGTCAAAAAGCGTGTGAGCCTGTCTTGTATAGTCGTTTCGTTTTCCGAGAGAGAAAACGGGAGTTTTCAAAAGCGGAATATCCTCGTCGCAACAGAGTGCCGCAACTCCTTCAGCCGCCTTTTTGTTTACATAATCAATATATTGCTCATCGTTGCAATTAAGAAGTATTACTCTCGCCCTTGGCGCATAGTGCTTGTACTTCATACCGGGGCTTGCAACCTTTACATTGTCTGCAAGTTTGTGCAAAACCGCATCATCAACCTCAACATTGCCGAGAACACTCTCGAGCATTTCAACCGTAATTCCGCCCGGGCGAAGTACCCTCGGAACATCTCCCGCAAGAGTGATTACCGTGCTTTCAAGACCTACCTCACTTGCACCGCCGTCAAGAACAGCGTCGATTTTGCCGTCCATATCGTTCATAACATGCTGTGCGGTTGTCGGACTGGGTGAGCCCGAAATATTTGCCGAAGGTGCGGCAAGAACCGTACCCGATTCACGGATAATCGCCTGTGCGGTTTTGTGGCTCGGAAAACGGATTGCAACCGTGTCAAGTCCTGCCGAAACTTCATTCGGAATAACATCCGACTTTTTCATAATCATTGTGAGCGGTCCCGGCCAGAACGCATCGGCAAGTTTTTTTGCCGTGTCGGGAATTTTCGTCACAAGGTTAAGTCTTTCAATATCGGAAAAATCGCAGATGTGGACAATCAGCGGATTATCCCCGGGTCTGCCCTTTGCTTTAAAAATCTTCTTTACAGCCTCGGGGTTGAGTGCGTCAGCCGCAAGTCCGTAAACTGTTTCGGTCGGGATTCCTACAACACCGCCGTTTTTAAGCAACTCTGCTGCGGTTTTTATATCTTCCTCTGTATTTTTTAACAACAATGTTTTCACAATTATCACCGGATTATTTTTCCATACTTTCTTTGAGCTTTTCGGCTCTGTCAGCGGCAACAAGTGCGTCAATCACTTCGTCAAGGCTGCCGTTGAGAATTTCTTCAAGCTTATAGAGAGTAAGACCGATTCTGTGGTCGGTTACTCTGCCCTGCGGATAGTTATATGTGCGGATTCGCTCACTGCGGTCGCCCGTACCTACCTGCATTTTTCTGTTTTCGGCAATTTCACTCGCCTGTTTGTCCTGTTTTTCCTTGAGAAGTCGGCTTTTGAGAACTTTAAGAGCCTTGTCCTTGTTCTTGTACTGACTTCTCTCGTCCTGGCACTCAACTACCATACCTGTGGGCAAGTGAGTGATTCGGATTGCGGAACTTGTTTTGTTGATATGCTGACCGCCTGCGCCGGAAGCACGGAAGACATCAATGCGAAGATCAGCGGGGTTGAGCTTAACTTCTTCGATTTCATCGAGTTCAGGAAGTACCGCTACTGTGCAGGCTGAAGTGTGAATACGCCCTTGCGACTCAGTAGCCGGGACGCGCTGCACGCGATGGCCGCCAGACTCGAATTTGAGTTTTGAATAAGCGCCTCGGCCGATAATGCGCACGATAACTTCTTTGTATCCGCCTAGCTCGCTTTCGTTCTTGGAGACGATTTCCGTTTGCCAACCGTGCCCTTCGGCATAGCGCAGATACATGCGCAGCAGGTCACCCGCAAAGAGTGCTGATTCGTCTCCGCCCGTGCCGGCGCGAATTTCCAAAAATATGTTGCGGTCATCGTTGGGATCTTTGGGCAGAAGCGCTATACGAAGTTCCTGCTCAATTCGTTCCAATTCATGAGTTGCCGCAGCACTTTCCTCCGCAGCAAATGCCTTCATCTCCGGATCAGCAGCAAGTTCCTGTGCGGCTGCAAGATCGCTTTCAGCACGTTCATAAGCATGGAGACGGCCGACAATAGGTTCAATTTCGCCGCGTTCACGCGAAAGATCACGAAAGAGATTCATGTCGGCGGCCGTTTCCGGCGCGGCAAGCATGCGGTCGATTTCTTCAAGTCTGCGCGAGAGCGCAGAGAGTTTCGAGCGGACGTTGTCGGTAAGCATTTGAGTGTTGTTTTTGCAAAAGGCAGCAGGAATACATGACTGCTTGGATAAGCATTAGAGGATAGCGGGTTTTGTGCAGTCCGTCCGTGCCGGAAGGTATTCATAAGCAAACGGGATCCTTGCGTTGTGCATGGATCCCGTTTGCGTTAGGAATTAGTAATTTTTATCGATC
>OHTF01000674.1_pt1 | contig 13237 bp, 9 predicted proteins | sample 1578811 | NCBI WGS metagenome assembly OHTF01 (sample SAMEA3879571, study PRJEB24766) | human gut metagenome | biome: human-associated habitat; feature: feces | place: USA | collected 1985/1987
AGGCCGTTGATACGCTTGCCGACGCCGAGAATGAGGGCGGGACACACGCCGACTGCCGCAACGGAGATTGCGGGCACGCACCCGTCGTTGTAGTCCCCGGCATCAACCATTCGCCCACCTATCTCTATGACGAGAACGACGAGCCCGTGCTCGATAAGGACGGCAAACGCATAGGCGGAACGCTGCTCATCCTCGATACGGACAATCTCGTCACCGTCCTTCTCAAGAAGCTCGCGTGGCCCCTTGTCAAAATGCTCGCCACCCAGACGGACAGCGGCTTCCCCAAGGCGGTCTATGAGACTGTCTGCGAGCTCTTCTCCATACAGAAGTGCGACAACGAGGGCAAGCCGATAAACAATCTCAAGACCGAGAAATACGGTTCTCTTGCCGATATGGATAAGGACAGGAGAGATTGGGCATACAGAATGATTCCCATGCAGAAGCTGACGAATATAATAGGCGAGGATCATGTTTATTTCTTCACCTTTAACCTCGTCGGCAGCCCCATGGAATCAGCCGCTAACCTCAACGAGTATATCCAGCAGGTCAAGAAGGCGACCGGTCACGATAAGGTAAACCTCCTCAACGTCAGCCTCGGCGGAACTATCTTCACCGCGTACCTTGACGTTTACGGACACAAGGATATCAACCAGGTTGTCAACGCCGTTGCCGCAACCGACGGCTCCGAGATAATCGCCGATTTTCTCACGAGAGGCGAAGAGGGCTTCAGAATAGACGACGAGTTCCTCTATCATGAGTATATCCCGAAAATAATCGCGGAGAGCAACGACACCGCGTCTCTCGGCTATCTGCTCAACCTTGTTATCAGAATAATCCCGAGACAGGTGTTCAGAGACACCCTGACGGCCGCCATGGACGGTCTGTCCGAGACCTTGCTCGTAAACTGCCCGCAGTTCTGGGCGCTTGTCCCGTCCGACAGATATGACGCGCTTTGCAAAAAGTATCTGACCGACAAGGATCATGCGGTTCTCAAGGCAAAGACCGACCGCTATCATCAGGCTCAGCTCAATCTCGGAAAGAATATCCTCGCGGCTCACGCGGCGGGAGTTAAGATAGACTCCATAGCCGGCGCAAATCTCGGATTCGGCGATGTGGAGTACAGCTACTTCAGCATAATCAAGAGCGCGCTCAATACCAATTCCGACGGTATTATTCAGCTCTCCTCGACCACCATGGGCGCTACCGGCGCCGCTCCCGGACAGAAGCTGCCCGACAGCTACAAGCCCGCCAAGGCAGGCTATATGTCCGTTGACGGCTCGATTGACGCATCCACGGCTATTCTGCCCGACAACACCTGGATATTTATCGGTCAGCACCACGAGGCCGGCAACAACGACGTTGTTCTGACCCTCGCCTGCGCGCTGTTCACCGACCCCGAGCTCAAGGATATACACTCGAAGCCCGACGTCTGGCCGCAGTATAACGGCACCTGCCGCACAAAGGAAATAAGACGCTGGCTTCTTCCCGACGCAAAGGCGTACAGGGCGAAGATAGACGAGCTGCCCGAGGATGAGCGTCCGAGCGCCGAGCAGATAGCGGAGCTTGACGCCGCCATCGCTCAGGGCGAGGAAGCGCTCAATATGACGATAGCCGACCCCGAAAAGGCGGATGCCGCCAAGGAGAGACTGACGAATATCCTCGTCGAGCTCGGCCAGCGCGAGCCCGCAAAGGAGACCTCAAAGGCCGCTTTCGCGCTCGAAAAGGTCTGCTGTGCACTGAGCCTCATCGCTCTCAAGACAATAGGCAGCCAGGGCTATTCCGACGTCACACGCGTAATTATACGGTTCATTATTAAGTTCTTAGGTTCCGTTATCTGATTTAAATCTCAATATACGGCGAGCCCCTTTTCGGAGTTCGCCGTAAATTTTTAAAGGAGGGAGTTATAAAATGAAATCAGCCAAAAGAATAGCGGCGCTGCTGCTTTGCGCGGCGCTGATTTTCTCGACCGGAATATCCGCCGCGTCCTACGGCGGGGCAAGGCGGGAAGCGGTGTCTGCCTCAGATGAGGCGGGGCTTGTCGAGACCTTGACGCAGGGCGGAGAAAAGGCCGAGTCCGCAAAGACGAAAAAGCCCGGCACTCTGACCGAGTGCGGCGGAGCCTGCGAGCACAGCCCGACGGTCGTTATTCACGGCATAGGTCAGTCCAAAACCTACTTATATGAGGATGACGAGATAGCGGTGGACGAGGACGGCAAAATGATAACCGGCTGGCCGATATACGCAAACACAAAATATATCGTCAAAAATTTGCTTCTGCCGCTCGTTAAAATGCTCGTCACCCAGCGCGACGACGGCTTTGTCGAGTCGTTCAGAAAGACGCTCGAGGGCACGTTGTATGTCAACGCCTTTGACTCGAACGGCAAGAACATCTATGATGTCAGAGTCAAAAAATATCCGTACAGCGTCGCAAAGTGCAGCGACGAGGAGAAGAGTGAGATCTACGGCAACGTGCCGCTGGAGACGCTCACAAAAACCGCGGGCGAGGATCATCTCTATTACTTCGCCTACAACTCCTTCGGCAACAACGGCGAGATAACCGACGAGCTCTATGACTTTATCGCCAAGGTGAAGCGCGAGACGGGTCACGACAAGATAAATATCGCGGCGATAAGCCTCGGCGGAACGATAGCCAACAGCCTCTTTGACCGCTATCCGGAGCTCTACGCGAGCCTTGACCGCGTGGTGTATATCGTCCCCGCGCTCGACGGCTCCAACATAGTCGGCGATATATATATAGGCAAGCTCAGCACCTCCGACGAGATGCTCTACAAGAAGCTGCTCCCGAAGCTTGTCGGCGGCGCGGAGGGCTATCTGCTCAACGCCGTTATTAGGCTCATACCCAAACAGATACTCCTCGACACGCTCGACGCGACCGTTGACGGGCTGACCAATGTTATCCTGCGCAACTGTACCACGATGTGGTCACTCGTGCCAGAGGCATATTATGACGAGGCCGTGGCGCGCGTTCTGCCCGGGAAAGAGAACGCCGAGATGCGCAGGCAGGTTGAAATTTATCACCGCGCGCAGGTAAACAGATTCAAAAACATCGAGAAGATGAGAGAAGCGGGAGTTGAAGTCTTTGACATAGTCGATTACGACTATCAGCTCTACTGCCTTGTGCCCTCTTATGACAAGAGTAATGCGGACGGAATAATCCACGCGGAGTCTACCTCCATGGGCGCGAAATTCGCAAATATCGGCGAGACTCTCGGCGAGGACTATGTCCAGCAGGGCACCCACTGCAAGAACGAGGCGCACAATCATATTTCGCCCGACGGCGTTGTTGACGCGTCGGTGGGTCTGCTTCCCGACCACACCTTCTATTTCAAGGGACAGGATCACGAAAAGACCGGCTCCAACGATGTCATAATGAAGCTTGCGACTGAGCTGCTGACTAATCACGAGTTCAAGGATGTCTATTCCATGCCCGACAGGTTCCCGCAGTTCAACATCGGCAGGAATACGAAAGATTTAGTGAACAATCTGATGAAACCGGCGCAGGAGATAGACAGGAGCACGCTCTCGCCCGAGGATGCGGCGGAGCTTGACGCGGCGCTCGAAGAGTGCAATGCGATGCTCGAAAATACGGTAGTTGACCCAGCGGCAACCGAGCACGCACAGAAGAGGCTCGAAAATATACTGATAAAAATCGGCGAGCGCGAGGCTCCGAGCGAGAATAAAGAGAAGCTGAGCGCGGTCGGCGAGGCGATAAGCAAATTTATAAGCGACGTGCTCTATGAGTGCGTCGGCGCTCAAGGGTACTACGATGCGTTCCAACAGCTGCTGGAGCTTATCGGAAAATACTTCCATCAGCCCGTATGAATGGAATAAAATAACAGCAGACCGGGGAGACCCGGTCTGTTTTTGTATGATGTATTCATTGAAATCGGAATCAATCGGAAATCTGCTTGAACTACGCTGTCTCCATTATCTCCGCAAGTAATCAAGTCTGTTTGCCCTTTCATAAGCCAATTCCAAAAACTGACAAATATTCAAATGAGAATAATCCCAATTCATTGGTTCCAAAGTTGTTGCTCCACGGTATCCTGCACAGGCAATTTTCTCCATAACTGTATCCCAGTTAATATTGCCGTCGAACGGTAATTGATGTTGATTGTGGCTGCCGCCGTTATCATGTAAATGAATTGCCATCAGACGGTTCCCATACATTCCCAACAAATCTTCATCCGGTGCATAATTTATATGATGACAACTGTCATAACAATAGCCTACATTATTTGAAGTAAATTTATTTAAAGCTGTTTTTAAATTTTTAATGTTGCTTAAATTTTCAAAAGCAATATGAATATTCTTTTGCTCTGCCTTGTTTATAAGCTCTGCCAACCGTCTGATTCCTATTTGAGTTAAAGAATTGTTATCGTTTGGCAAATGTATCACTACGGTTGGTATATCATATTCACGGCAATCCGCTACACATTGCAGATAACTTTGAAATACGCTTTCTCCGCTCAGATTATCCAGTGACAGATTATTCTGTTCATGCACAGGCGCATGGATATTTTCTACGAATAAACCTGCACTTCGAGCCAGTCTTACATCCTCCCGATAACCGTCTCCTCTGCCAAACTGATTGCTCCACCATAACATTACACAATCAAATCCCGCTTTTCTGATCAATTTGTACCTTTCTTCAAAAGAGATATCATATCCCGGACCATACCCGAAGCAATCATATATTCCCGTCATTTTGTATCTCCCCTCACAAATGCTCAAAGTTACCTGATTTGATTATAACAATAACACTCCCTGATATCAACCGGAGAGTGCTTTTGTTTCAGTTTTATTCAATTCTCCATATTAGTTTGTTTTTGCATCGTTCTATATTCTTACGACCGTATGAAATAAGAGCTTGAATCAGCGGCACAAAAGCAAAACAGCCGGAGAGAAAATCTCCGACTGTTGATTTAATTTTTACATTCCGCGCCTTGTTACGCAGTTTTCGAGGTTTATCGCATCGTACACGCCCTCGTCAAAGAGCGGGCAGATGCTTTTGTATTCGTATATCGGCAGCTCTTCGAGCGTCGTGCCGTTTTTTATGCACAGTGCAACGAGCTCGCCCGTCGCCTTATATGCATCGCGGAAGGGCAGTCCCTTTGAAACGAGGAAGTCGGCGCAGTCGGTCGCGTTTATGAAGCCGCCGGCGGCCGCCTTTCTCATGTTCTCGGGAATCATCTTCATCGTCGCTATCATCGGAGTCAGAGCCGTCAGGCACATCTTGACCGTGTCCATGCCGTCGAAAATCGCGTCCTTGTCCTCCTGCATATCTTTGTTGTATGCAAGCGGCAGACCCTTCATCGTCGTGAGCAGTCCGCAGAGGTCGCCTATCACGCGCCCCGCCTTGCCGCGCGCGAGCTCTGCGAGGTCGGGATTCTTTTTCTGCGGCATAATGCTTGAACCGGTCGAAAAAGCGTCGTCAAGCTCGGCGAATTTGAACTCCCACGAGCACCACATGATTATCTCTTCGCACAGGCGCGAGATGTGAACCATGAGTATCGAGCACGCCCCGAGCAGCTCGAGGCAGAAGTCTCTGTCCGATACGCCGTCAAGGGTGTTGGGCATATAGCCGTCAAAGCCGAGGGCTTCTGCCGTCATGGCGCGGTCGATGGGATATGTTGTCCCCGCGAGCGCACCCGAGCCGAGAGGGGAGAGGTTCATTCTTTCGGCGGCATCCTCAAAGCGTCCGAGGTCGCGGCGGAGCATTTCGATATATGCGCCGATGTGCGCCGAAAAAGTTATCGGCTGAGCGCGCTGAAGATGCGTGTAGCCCGGCATAATGCAGCGGGCATACTCCTTCGCCTTGCCGTCGAGCGCAGCGATGAGCCCGTTTATGAGCTTTGTGACGCTCTGAACGTCTTTTCTCAAATAGAGTCTTATGTCAACGGCGACCTGGTCGTTTCTGCTGCGTCCGGTGTGGAGTCTCTTGCCCGCGTCGCCTATCCTCGAGGTGAGCTCGCCTTCTATAAAGGTGTGTATATCCTCGGCGTCGGGATCTATTGTCAGCTCGCCCGAGATGATATCGTTTCTGATATCCGAGAGCCCCGCAAGGATTTTTTCGCAGTCCTCATCGGAGATTATCCCCTTTGCGGCGAGCATCGATGCGTGGGCAATGCTGCCGTCTATGTCCTCGTTGAACATACGGCTGTCCGTTTTTATCGAGGAGTTGAAATCGTTGGTCTTTTTGTCGGCTTCCTTGCTGAAGCGTCCCGCCCAGAGCTTCATGCCTTTGCCTCTCTCTCTGCGTCGAGAATAGCCTTGACCTTTATGGGCAGACCGAAGAGATTGATGAAGCCCGCGGAATCCTTCTGGTCATAGACATCGTCCTCGTCGAATGTCGCAAAAGCTTCGCTGTAGAGTGAATAGGGCGAGGTGGTGCCCGCATTTATTATATTGCCCTTATAGAGCTTGAGCTTGACATCGCCCGTGACGCGCTCCTGAGTCTTGTCGACAAAGGCGGCGAGAGCCTCTCTGAGGGGAGTGAACCACTGACCGAAGTAGACGAGCTCGGCGTAGCGCAGAGCCACCTGCTCCTTGTAGTGCATGGTGTCCCTGTCGAGGGTCAGAGTCTCGAGGACTTCATGAGCCCTGTAGAGGATAGCGCCTGCGGGATTCTCGTAAACACCCCTTGACTTCATGCCGACAAGGCGGTTTTCGACTATATCGGCAAGACCGACGCCGTTTTCGCCGCCGATTTTATTGAGCTTTTCAATCATCGTTACGCCGTCCAGCTTTTCGCCGTCAACGGCAACGGGAATGCCATTTTCAAAGCTTATTGTGATATAGGTCGGCTTGTCGGGAGCCTGCTCGGGGGACTGACCGATCTCAAGGAAGCCCGGCTTGTTATACTGCGGCTCGTTCGCGGGGTCCTCGAGGTCGAGTCCCTCATGCGAGAGGTGCCAGAGGTTCTTGTCCTTCGAGTAGTTTGTCTCGCGGTTTATCTTGAGCGGGATGTTGTGCTTTTCGGCGTATTCTATCTCCTCCTCACGGGATTTGATGCTCCAGATACGCCAGGGAGCGATTATCTGCATATCGGGCGCGAAAGCCTTTATCGCAAGCTCGAAACGCACCTGGTCGTTGCCCTTGCCGGTGCAGCCGTGGCAGATGGCGTCCGCGCCCTCGGCCTTGGCTATTTCAACGAGTCTCTTTGCGATTATCGGGCGGGCAAAGGATGTGCCGAGCAGATAATCGCGCTCATATACGGCGCCCGCCTTCAGGGTCGGAAAGATGTAGTCCTCTACGAACTCCTTTTTGAGATCTTCGATATAGAGCTTGGACGCGCCGGTCTTGAGCGCCTTCTCCTCGAGCCCGTCAAGCTCTGTGCCCTGACCGACGTCCGCCGAAACGGCGATGACCTCGCAGTTGTTGTAGTTCTCTTTGAGCCACGGAATTATTATCGACGTGTCGAGTCCGCCGGAATAAGCGAGCACAACTTTCTTTATCTCTTTCATTTTTAAATACCTCCGTATTCAGTGTATGCATTAATTATACAGCGATTATTCAATAAATCAAGAGTAATATTCAAAAAATATGCAACTTCTTACAATGTAACAAAATGAGCGCCCCGCAGGACGCTCTTTTTGTAAAATTTTATTCACTTCAGCAGGAACCCGACCTTTTTCATTACCTTGTTGAGCGTGCGCTCGGAGATTCGCTGGGCGGTCTCCGCGCCCTTTGCGGCGCACTCCGTGAGATAAGCCTTGTCGTTTATAATGCGGTTGAAGTTCTCTCGCACGGGAGCCAGCTCCTCTATGACTGCCTCGCCGACTTTTGTTTTGAAGTCGCCGTAGCCCTTGCCCTCGAACTCGCGCTCTATCTCGTCAAACGAAGCGCCGGTGCAGCAGGAGTATATGGACATGAGATTGTTTATGCCGTCCTTGCCCTCGCCGTATCTGACGACGGCCTCGGAGTCCGTGACTGCGCTCTTGAACTTCTTCATGATGACCGACGGCTCGTCGAGAATGGAGACGGAGGCCTTCGGATTCGGGTCGGATTTGGACATTTTCTGCGTCGGATTCTGAAGCGACATTATTCTCGCACCGACCTTGCCTATAAACGGCTCGGGGAGGGTGAACGTGTTGCCGTATATGCCGTTGAAGCGCTCGGCTATGTCGCGGGTTATCTCAAGATGCTGCTTCTGATCCTCGCCGATGGGCACATAGTTCGCCTGATAGAGCAGAATGTCCGCCGCCATGAGCACGGGGTAGGCGAAGAGTCCGACATTGACATTGTCCGCGTGCTTCTGGGATTTGTCCTTGAACTGGGTCATTCTCGACGCCTCGCCGAACTGGGTGTAGCAGTCGAGTATCCACGCCAACTGGGCGTGGGTGCTGACATGGCTCTGAATAAACACGACGCTCTCCTGCGGGTCGAGCCCTATCGAGAGCAGGAGCGCAAAGGCCTCCGTGGTCTGACGTCTGAGCGTCGCGGGGTCCTGCCTTACGGTTATGGCGTGCAGGTCTGCCACGGCATAGACGCAGTCATAGTCCTCGCTCATCGCTTTCCAGTTGCGCAGAGCGCCGAGATAGTTGCCGAGAGTCGGGATGGCGGTCGGCTGTATTGCGCTGAGAACGCGCTGACGGCGTTCGGGAGCTTGATTTTCCATTATTTATTCTCCTCTCATTTCTTTAAGAACTCTGCCGAGGATTTTCATGCCCTCTGTTATCTTGTCGTCGGCAGGCGTTGAGAAATTCAATCTGACGGCGTTGCTCTTTCCGTCGACATCGGTCAAAAACGCCGTACCGGGGACGAGCGCCACCATGTTCGCGGCGGAACGCTTGACAAATTCGAGCGCGTCGATATCCTCGGGCAGCTCGCACCATATGAACAGACCGCCCTCGGGACGGACATAGCTCACCGCGTCGCCCAGTTCGCTGTCTATCATGTCGCACATCAGATTGAGCTTCCTGCGGTAAATCTCTCTTATCTTTTCGATATGCTCGTCAACATCGTATCTCTTCATCCACTCGGCGACTACCATCTGCATAAGCTGCGTCGTGTGAACGTCGACGGCCTGCTTGCCGACGGTCATCTTTGCGGCTATCGGAGCGGGTGCAACGGTGAAGCCGATGCGGATACCGGGCGCAAGGATCTTCGAGAAGGAGCCCGAATAGATTACTATTCCGTCCTCGTCGAAGCTCTTTATATTCGGAACATCCTCGCCCGCAACGCGGAGGTCGCCGTAGGGATTGTCCTCGAGAATCATAACGCCGTGAGCCTTTGCGAGCTCGTAGAGCTTTTTGCGCTTTTCAAGCGACATCGTGACGCCTGCGGGATTCTGAAAGTTCGGAATGGTATATATCATTTTGGCGTTCGGGTTCTCGTCGAGAGCCTTTTCGAGAGCCTCGATATCCATGCCGTCCGCCTCGATGGGCACGCCGACGATTTTTGCGTTGTAGGAGCGGAAGCAGTTGAGTGAGCCTATGAACGACGGGCTTTCGCAGATAACAACGTCGCCCTCGTTGCAGAGAACCTTTGTGGAAAGATCCATGACCTGCTGCGCGCCGCTTGTGACTAAGATTGAGTCGAAGTCGCGGCCGATGTTATATTTTGACTTCATTCTCTCTCTTATCAGCACGACGAGCTCGGGGTAGCCCTCGGTCACGCCGTATTGGAGCGCCTCTATCGGGCGGGAGGCGAGAATGTCTGCGGTTATCTCCCGCACCTCGGCGACGGGGAACGCGTCGGGCGCGGGGTTGCCCGCTGCGAACGGGATCATGCCCGGCACGCTTGTCGCCTTTAATACCTCTCTTATGGCGGAGGGCTTGAGCGACGCTATTTTATCTGAAAAACGGTATTCCATATTATATCTTCCTTTCCGGAGACGGTTATAACTGTATGTGACCTTTATAACATAAAAGTATATCACACGCTCCCGCTGTTGTAAATCAAAAAGTTTTGTGTTATCATAGCTCTATCAATTACGGGGAGGCAGAGCTGTGTTTAGCTATGCGATTTTTGATTTTGACGGTACGCTTGCCGATACGGGCGCGGGAGTGTTTGCCTCCGTGCAGTATGCCCTGCGCAGCATGGGCGAGCCGGAGCTTGACAGCGAGACGCTGAAATATTTTATCGGTCCTCCGCTCGAGACGAGCTTTTCGGTAAAGTGCGGGCTTGACGGCGAGCGCAGCCGCGAGGCGGTCGGGAAGTACCGCGAATATTATTCGACGAAGGGCATATACGAGCTGAAATTTTTCCCGAGCACCCTGTCCGCCCTGCGTGAAATTAAAGCGGCGGGAGTGAAAACGGCGGTCGGCTCGTCAAAGCCGGAGCTTTTTGTCAATCGCATTTTGGAGCATTTCGGCATATCCGAGCTGTTTGACTTCGTCTCCGGCGCAACCTTCGGCGAGCCGCACGCGGACAAGACCGTTATAATCACCCGCGCTGCAGAGGGGCTCGGCATAGAGAACCTCTCGGACGCCGTCATGGTCGGGGACAGGAGCTTCGATATAGACGGAGCGCACGGCGTGGGAATGAAATGCATAGGCGTGCTCGAGGGCGGCTACGGCGACGAAAACGAATTCAAAACGGCAGGAGCGGACTGGATAGTCAACACTCTTGCCGATGCGAAAGATATAATATTGAAATGATTTAAAGACCGAGCAGTCTTGCGGCGTTTTGGCCGAGGATGAGCTCGGTCTCTTCTTCTTTGAGCCCTATAGAGCGGACAAAGGCGAGCTCGCGCCCGGTCGGGCTCCACGGGTTGTCCGAGCCGAACAGAACGTGCTCCGCGCCGAACGCCTCAACGCTCTCTTTAGCCCAGGGCGGCGGTACTGAGCCGGAGGAAAAAGCGGTGTCGATATATATTCCCGTTCCCCCGAGCAGCTCGGCAGCCTCTCGCCAGAGCAGAAAGCCGCCCATGTGCGCGGCTATGACCGGCGCGCCGCCGAAGCGGGGGAGTATCTTTTTGAGCATCTGCGGTGTGCAGTGGACTGGGTCGGGAACGCCGATATCAACTCCCGCGTGAAAGACCGTTATCATGCCGAGCGAGCCTATCTTCTCATATATCGGGAACATCCGCTCGTCGTCCGCGAAGAAGCCCTGATAGTCGGGGTGCAGCTTTATTCCCTTTATGCCCGCGTCGTGTAGCCTGTCAAGCTCGCTTATTGCATCCGGGCTCTCGAAATGCACGCTGCCGAACGGGATGAGAACGCTGTCGCCGAGCAGGGAGATTGCAAAGTCGTTGACCTTTTTCTGCTGATGGGCATTAGTGGCTATGTTGAGCACCGCCGCCCTGTCCGCGCCGCCCGAGAGCACGCTCTCTTTCAGCCCCGAAGCCGTGCCGTCGAAGGCGGGACAGGGGTTGCCCGAGCGCAGGGCGAGCATGGGCATGGCTTTTTCGGCGAGCGGGTCGGGAAAGCAGTGGGTGTGCATATCTATAATCATAAAACAGAGTCTCCTTTCAATCCTTACATTATATTATAGCACCTTGTCGCGCCTTGACAATAGCAAAAAAATTGATATAATAAAATTTGATGCGGAAGCAGCCGCAGCACTAAAATGCCCGAAAGGCGGTTTTTTATGAAATACACAAAGGAAGATATACTCCGGATAGCAGACGAGGAGAATGTCAGCTTTATACGCCTGCAATTTACCGATATTCTCGGCTCGCTCAAGAATGTCGCAATAACCCGCAGCCAACTCGAAAAGGCACTCGACAACAAATGTATGTTTGACGGATCTTCGATAGAGGGCTTCGTGCGTATAGAGGAGTCGGATATGTACCTGCACCCGGACTATGATACCTTTGTTATCTTCCCGTGGCGCACCTCCGAGGATCACAAGGTCGCGCGCCTTATCTGCGACGTCTATTGCTCGGACGGCACTCCCTTTGAGGGCGACCCGCGCTATGTCCTGCGCCGCGCGATAAAGAAAGCGGCGGACATGGGCTATTCGTGCAACGTCGGCCCCGAGTGCGAATTCTTCCTGTTCCATATCGACGAAAACGGCAAGCCCACCACTCAGACTCACGACCAGGGCGGTTATTTCGATCTCGGCCCCGTTGACCGCGGCGAGAACTGCCGCCGTGATATCTGCCTGGCTCTCGAGGAGATGGGCTTTGAGATAGAGGCGTCCCACCACGAGGTCGCCGAGGCGCAGCATGAGATAGACTTCAAATATGACGAGGTGCTTGCGGCGGCGGATAATGTTATGACATTCAAGTATGTCGTCAAGAGCATCGCCCAGGCGCACGGACTCCACGCTACATTTATGCCCAAGCCCATATACGGCATCAGCGGCTCGGGTATGCACACGAATATTTCTCTGTTCAGCGCGGGCGAAAATGCCTTCTGCGATGAGAGCGACAGCCTGAATCTCAGCAAGACCGCCTACAGCTTCATCGCGGGCGTGCTCGAGCATATCCGTCCGATGACCCTCGTGCTCAATCCTCTTGTCAATTCGTATAAGCGCCTCGTGCCCGGCTATGAGGCTCCCGTATATGTCGCATGGTCCGCGCAGAACCGCAGCCCGCTTATCCGTATTCCCTCGGCTCGCGGCTTCGGCACCCGTATTGAGATACGCAGCCCCGACCCGGCCTGCAACCCCTATCTGGCCATTGGTCTGGTGCTGGCTGCCGGATTGGACGGCATTGAGAACCGCATGGTGCTTTCTGCCCCCGTGAACAAGAATCTGTTCGACCCCTCCATGGCTGAGGGGCTCGGTCTTGAGACTCTGCCCGCCAGTCTGGAAGAGGCCGTGCAGGCCGCTGAGGAGAGCGAATTTTTGCGCAGAGTGCTACCCGAGCAGCTTGCCAGCCGCTACTTTACGGAAGAACTGAAGCGCTGCGAAGCACTGAAACATGCGTCCGACCCTGCTGAATACGAGCGCACCCATTACTTCAACGCCATCTGACCCCTACAAAAAAGAGTGTGTAGGAGAAAGGAGCGAAGGAAATGGGACGTGCACTGATCGTAAGTGCCGGTGCAAGCTCCAACGAGTATATCGCTGCACGGCTGACCGAAATGGGCTACAGCCGCCCGGTGATCATTCCCAGCGGAGCCGAAGCCCGGCGTCGCATGACGGAATCGGATTTTGAGCTGATCGTGGTCAACTCTCCCCTGCCCGATGAATTCGGGCATGAGGTGTGCATCAATGCTGTGGAAAAAACAGATGCCGGCGTTGTGTTTCTGGTCAAAGCCGCACAGGCTGAGCAGCTGCTGGGCCCTTTGAGCGAGCAGGGGGTATTGCTACTGTCAAAGCC
>OHTF01000686.1_pt1 | contig 13143 bp, 9 predicted proteins | sample 1578811 | NCBI WGS metagenome assembly OHTF01 (sample SAMEA3879571, study PRJEB24766) | human gut metagenome | biome: human-associated habitat; feature: feces | place: USA | collected 1985/1987
CTGTAACGACTGTGATAATGGCGTGGACCAAACTTTTTCCGGCACGTAAATATACTAAATACATCTCGTGGGATATCTTGATAACCATTGCCTGTGCATTTGCTATCAGTCGGGCTATGGTAAATTCCGGAGCATCAGGTTTCATTGCTCATGGAATTATTGATATGAGTGATGATTATAGTCCGCATGTGTTGCTGGCTGTTTTATTTATTATCACCAATCTGTTTACTGAGTTGATAACTAATAATGCCGCTGCTGCACTGGCTTTTCCGCTTGCCCTGTCTTTGTCCGATCAGTTGGGTGTAAGTCCGACACCTTTTTTTGTTGTCATCTGTATTGCTGCATCTGCCAGCTTTTTTACTCCTATCGGTTATCAGACTAATTTGATTGTGCAGGGTATCGGAAACTATAAATTTACAGATTTTGTGCGTGTCGGTTTGCCGTTGAACATATTGACGTTTATAATTTCAGTTATTCTGATACCGATGATATGGCCTTTTTGATAAAGTAAAAGATTAAATGAAAATAGAGAATGAAAGACGAGAACATATATCCTATATTTGACCGTATGCTTTCCCGGAAGGATAAAGAAGCGCTGTTGGGACAACGGGGAGTTATGCTGTGGCTGACGGGACTTAGCGGTTCCGGTAAGAGTACTATTGCCATAGCTTTGGAACGTGAATTACATAAACGTGGTTTGCTCTGCCGTATATTGGACGGGGATAATATTCGTAGTGGCATCAATAATAATTTGGGCTTTTCGGCAGAGGATCGTGTGGAAAACATCCGTCGCATAGCCGAAATAGGCAAGTTGTTTGTTGATACGGGAATCATTACCATTGCCGCTTTCATCAGTCCCGGCAATGAGCTTCGGCAGATGGCTGCCCGTATTATCGGGATAGAGGATTTCCTGGAAATCTATGTCAGCACTCCTTTGGTAGAGTGTGAGAAACGTGATGTGAAAGGACTTTATGCCAAAGCACGTCGGGGTGAAATCAAGAACTTTACCGGAATTTCCGCCCCTTTTGAAGCTCCGGAGCATCCTGCCTTATCTTTGGATACTTCTAAGCTGAGTTTGGAAGAGTCGGTCAATACTTTGTTGGAGTTGGTGCTCCCCATTGTTGGTAAAAAAGGAGAAAAAATATAATTCATTATAAAATGGAAGAAAATTATAAATTGAGCCACTTAAGGGAACTGGAAGCGGAGTCTATCCATATCATTCGTGAAGTGGCAGCTGAATTTGAGAATCCTGTTATGCTTTATAGTATTGGTAAAGATTCGTCTGTCATGGTACGTTTGGCAGAGAAGGCTTTCTATCCGGGAAAAGTGCCTTTCCCTTTGATGCATATCGATTCTAAATGGAAATTCAGGGAAATGATAGAGTTCCGTGATCAATACGCCAAAGAACATGGATGGAATTTGATAGTGGAAAGTAATATGGAGGCTTTTAATGCCGGAGTAGGGCCTTTTACGCATGGCAGCAAAGTGCATACCGATTTAATGAAGACACAGGCGTTGCTTCACGGGCTGGATAAATACAGGTTTGATGCCGCCTTTGGTGGAGCACGTCGTGATGAGGAAAAGTCACGTGCCAAAGAACGTATATTCTCTTTTCGTGACCGTTTTCATCAGTGGGATCCTAAAAACCAGCGTCCTGAGTTGTGGGATATTTATAATGCTAAGATTCATAAAGGGGAAAGTATCCGTGTGTTTCCATTAAGCAACTGGACTGAGCTGGATATCTGGCAGTACATCCGTTTGGAAAATATTCCTATCGTGCCGCTCTATTTTGCCAAGGAACGTCCTGTGGTGAATATAGATGGAAATCTGATTATGGCTGATGATGACCGACTGCCCGAAGAATATCGGGACCGTATTGAAATGAAGAAAGTGCGTTTCCGTACTTTGGGGTGTTGGCCTTTGACCGGGGCCGTAGAGAGTGATGCCGATACGATTGAGAAAATTGTAGAGGAAATGATGACCACTACCAAAAGCGAGCGTACTACCCGTGTCATTGATTTCGACCAGGATGCCAGTATGGAGCAGAAGAAACGTGAAGGATATTTTTAAATGGATAAGTAGGAATTTAAAATGAAGGAATGGGTGATGGAGAATAAACTGAATATAAAGGAATATTTAGATAAGGATGAACAGAAAGACTTGCTACGCCTGTTGACAGCCGGTTCGGTAGACGATGGAAAGTCTACCCTGATAGGACGTCTGTTGTTTGACAGCAAGAAGTTGTACGAGGACCAGCTTGCCGCTTTGGAACGTGACAGCAAACGTGTGGGGAATGCAGGTGACCATATAGATTACGCTTTGTTGTGCGACGGGTTGAAAGCAGAGCGCGAGCAGGGTATTACGATTGATGTAGCTTACCGTTATTTTTCAACGAACAACCGTAAATTTATCATAGCCGATACTCCGGGACATGAACAATATACCCGCAATATGATTACCGGAGGTTCTACTGCCAATCTTGCCATAATCTTGGTAGATGCTCGCTTGGGTGTGATTACGCAGACCTGCCGCCATACTTTTCTGGTATCTTTATTGGGAATAAAGCATGTGGTGCTGGCGGTGAACAAGATGGACCTTGTCGGGTTTTCGGAAGAGCGTTTCAACGAAATCGTGACCGAATATAAGAAGTTTGTAGAGCCATTGGGAATCCCGGATGTGACTTGTATTCCTCTTTCGGCACTTGACGGTGACAATGTGGTGCAGAAATCTGAACGTACGCCATGGTACAAAGGTACTTCTTTATTGGAATTGCTTGAAACGGTTTCCATCGAGAATGACCATAATCTGACTGATTTCCGTTTCCCGGTTCAGTATGTATTAAGACCGAATCTGGATTTCCGCGGTTTCTGTGGAAAGGTTGCTTCCGGTGTCATCCATAAAGGAGATGAGGTGATGGCTTTGCCTTCCGGCAAGAAATCTCATATCAAGAGTATTGTTACTTATGATGGTGAGTTAGAGTATGCTTTCCCGCCGCAAGCAGTGACATTGACTTTGGAGGATGAGATTGACGTGTCTCGCGGAGATATGTTGGTGCATGCCGATAATGTGCCTGTGATAGATCGTAACTTTGAAGCCATGTTGGTATGGATGGATGAGGAGGCGATGGACCTTGACAAATCTTTCTTTATCAAGCATACCACCAATACAGGACGTACCCGTATAGATAGCATTAAGTATAAAGTGGATGTGAATACGATGGAGCATCTGTCTGTTGAAAACGGTAAATTGAAAAAGGAGGATCTGCCTTTGCAATTGAATCAGATTGCCCGTGTGACATTTACTACCGCCAAGCCGCTTTTCTTTGATTCTTATCAAAAGAATAAAGCTTGCGGTTCTTTTATTCTGATTGACCCCATTACCAATAACACCAGTGCGGTGGGGATGATTATAGACAGAGTGGAAGCCAAAGATATGCTGAATGCCATGGAAGTTCCTACTTTGAATCTGGCAGCTATGGGTATTGGTGAGGAACATTATGAAGCCATAGAAAAGGTGGTGAAAGAATTGGACCGTCAAGGCATTTCAGTCAAGATAGAAAAATAACAGCGTACAATTAAAAAAAGAAAAGTAATGGGATTACTTGAATTCAACAAGCTGCCGATTAATACATTGGTAGGCGCCGATTGGAAAACGTTCAAGGCGATTACTGCGGGAAGGGAAATTGATCCGGCATATAGAGGAAAATACCGTTTGACGAAAGCAGTATGCCGTTTGCTTTCCACCTTGGCTCCATTGCAGGAAAAGCGATACAGGAAACTGTTGGCCGACAAGCCTTTGGAACACGATCCGGTCTTTATCCTCGGACATTGGCGTAGCGGGACTACCTTTATGCATAATGTGTTCTCTTGTGACAAACATTTCGGATATAATACTACTTATCAGACGGTGTTTCCTCACCTGATGATGTGGGGACAGCCTTTTTTCAAGAAGAATATGAGTTGGCTGATGCCCGACAAGCGTCCGACGGATAATATGGAACTGGCTGTAGACTTGCCTCAGGAGGAAGAGTTTGCATTGGCCAATATGATGCCCTATACCTATTATAACTTTTGGTTCCTGCCTAAGTACCAACAGGAATATGCTGATAAATATTTGTTATTCAATGATATCAGTGATGAGGAATTGAAAGTGTTTGAGGATATATTCACCAAACTTATTAAAATTTCTCTTTGGAATACAGGCGGAACACAATTCTTAAGTAAGAATCCGCCTCATACAGGCCGTGTAAAAGAGTTGGTCAAGATGTTTCCGAATGCCAAATTCATCTATTTGATGCGTAATCCGTATACGGTATTCGAATCTACAAGGAATTTCTTCACCAATACAATCCAGCCGTTGAAACTGGAGGATATTTCTCCAGAGGCGTTGGAACAGAATGTGCTTTCCATTTATGCCAAGCTGTATCATAAATATGAGGCGGATAAACAATTCATTCCTGAAGGAAATTTGATGGAAGTGAAGTTCGAGGATTTTGAAGCGGATGCAATGGCTATGACCGAGCATATCTATAAATCTCTTTCTATTCCCGGATTCGAAGCAGCTGCTCCGGCTATCAGCCAATATATAGGCGGAAAGAAGGGATATAAGAAGAATAAGTATAAGTATGACGACCGTACGGTCCGGTTAGTGGAAGAGAATTGGAAGTTTGCACTGGATCAGTGGGGCTATTCCATCTAAAAAATAAATGCCCGCAATTCTGTTTTTATAAGGAATTGCGGGCATGATTATCTTCTGTTGACAGAAATCAGTGTATATTATTGGGCTTCGATAATTACACGACGGTTGAATGCCGGAGGAGTTAAGGTGTTGACACCACCCATTCCGCTGATAATCAGATTGTTTTTGTTGACACCCAATTTAACCAGTTCATTAGCCACGTTGTTGGCACGGTCTTCACTTAACTGCTTGTTCCATGCAGCGCTACCTGTATCACTATCAGCATAACCGGTTACTTTCAATTTTAGTCCCGGGTTGTCTTTTACCAGATCTGCGATTTGTTGCAAATTTACAGTAGAGTTGGTAGGAAGAACCGCTGAACCGATCTGGAAAAATACAGATTGAGGAGCCGGAGCAATTTGGTTCACTGTCACTTGTTCTGTAACCACTTCAGTGGGTTGGTTGGCAAGTTGGGCCTTTAATTGACGGTTTTGTTCTATCTGTTGAGCCAAAGCGGTATTGATGGCATCCATTTGTGAAGAGGTAAGTGCCATGATAGCATCTACATCCGGAGCAGGTTTGAATCCTCTTTGTGGAAATTTATAAGTGATACCCACTGTAGCACCTGCCATAAAATCAGGGCCTTTACTGGTGGTTTTTCCATCAAATTTGTTTTCTGTACCCATTCCGTAAAGTTCCAGATTCAAGTCCCAGGCACTGGCCAGATGGAATGTATTGATGATACCGAAATTGAATGCCAGTGAATTACGACGTGGAGCATCATATGAGTGGGCAAAACCGAAACCTACGAATGGCACGAAGTCGTATATGCGGTCTTCATTATATCCGGCTATCATGTTACTGACATTAAATAAGATGTCACCATGCAAATTCATGTAGTTGAACTTATCCTGATAATATCCTTCGCTTAACATGTGAGGTTTGGAATATGCGGAAGGTTCACTGGAAAAACTCTTCGACTGCAAACCACTATATTGCAAACGTAATCCTAAGCCGGGAGTAAACCATTTGCCGATTGATATTTGAAGAGCGGGAGCAATACGTTTCTTGAATTTACCAAGATCGGACTGATCGCCGAACAGTACTTGTGCACCTCCACCAACAGAGAAGAACCAATTATCGAAGAAGTGATTGGTCTCTACCTTGTACTTATCCACAGGTACCTCCATTACATCTACACTCTCGCCTACAAGGACGTTTTGTGAATTGCTTTTCTGTTGCGCAAACGCTACAGAACTTAAACTGGCCGCAGCCAGCAAAAACATTAATTTTTTCATACTCATTTCTATTAGTTAATTATTGTCCAGGTTTATCTTCCCAAATTCAACTAAATAACATGAGTGCTGATAAAAAGTTTGAGTAGGTTGACTATTTAATATTTTTTTATGAAAGAAGGCTAAAAAGATAGTGGGTATCTGTGCTGTGTCCGGCATCAAAACTGAATCCTTCCCATTTGAATCCTTTTAAATCCCCAGGATTCTCTATCCGGTTTTTAATGATGAAGCGTGTCAATTCTCCACGGCACATTTTTGCATAAACCACAACGGTGGTTAATTTCCCTTTTTTCCATACCTGAAATTCCGGCGTGATCACTTGTACTTCCTGCTCCACGCGTTTCCAGTCGAATAAATCTTTCATCTCCCCACTTGCCAGATTGATTAGTATTCCTCCTCTTGCTTTAATTTCTTTGATAAAGGTGTCGGTCAGAATCGGCTTCCAATAGTCAAACATGGATATTCCTCCACGTTCGGGCAGTTTGATATCTCCTTCCATTCTGTAATTCTTGATCTGGTCTAACGGGCGGAGTAATCCGTAAAGAAAAGAAGTGATCCGCAAGTGATCCTGTGCATATTGAAAATCTTCAGGAGTAAAGTCCTGTGGATGGATACGTTTATATACTATACCGGTATAAGCCAGTAAGGCAGCTAAAGCCGAGGGAGAGTCCGAACAGAAATCTTGAAATCGCATATAGTTCTCTGCTGCTATTTTGCTGTTCACACGTAAAAGTCGTTCCAGTTCTTCAGCAGAGAATTGGGACATATCAAGTGCATTCTGTATCGCTTCGGTTTGGAATTGTGGTGTGCTGGTAACAGGAGTTTGCATTTTGCTCCGTCCGGTCATTGTTTTGGCACATGAAATAAAAGTCATCATAGGCTAAAAAATAATATTTTCTGGCGGCAAATATAAGAAAAACAGATATATTTGTCTTTGTTATTCCATAATTAAATATTGAGAACTATGAAAATGAAAAAGTTAGGATTATTGTTCATGATGCTTTGCATGGTATTTGCCGTAAATGCTCAAGAATTGAAAAAAGGAGATAAATTACCTGATTTTCATCTAAAATCTGCGGTATATGGAGATGTTTCTTCGGCTGAATTGAAAGGTAAGGTCGTTTTGGTGAGCTTATTTGCCACTTGGTGCGGGCCATGTCAGCTGGAACTGGCTGAAATAGAGAAGACTTTGTGGCCTGAATATAAAGATAACAAGGACTTCGTATTATTAGTAATTGGTCGTGAGCATACGGATGAACAGTTGAGGGCTTATAATGAACGGAAGAAATTCACTTTCCCGTTATATCCCGATCCTAAACGTGAGGTGTTCTCTTTATTTGCTGAAAAGTCAATTCCTCGCGCCTATCTTTTCAATAAAGAAGGAGAAGCCGTTTATACTTCCATCGGGTATGAGAAAGAAGAATTTGGATATCTGATGAATGCCATTGCGGAAGCATTGAAATAGGACCCTGTTGATATTTCAAGATGACTAAACTGTTCTCGTTGTTTATTATATTGTCTTTTGTTCTCCCGGTTAGTGGACAGGAAAAGCTTGATTCAGATAAAGCAAGAAAAGAAAAAGCTTATCATTTGACGGGTTCTGTCAGAGAACAGGGAGAACGCCCTTATCCCGATCCTTTGCCGGATGTAAATATCCAACTTTATTCTTTGCCTGATACGAGTTTTATAGAAGGTACGGTGAGTGATAAGAAGGGTGTTTTCCGTTTGTACCCTATGAATCCCGGTAATTATTTAATAAGGGCTTCTTTTTTAGGATATGAAACCATTGAAAAAAAAGTGAATATTCCTGCTTATCGGAAAGAAGTTTATGGAGGTGCTCTGATGATGAAACCTTCCAGTATTGTATTGGATGAAACGGTTATAAAGGCCGAACTGCAGAAAATGAAGATGTCCGGAGATACATTAGTATATAATACCGGAGCCTTTAAGACATCGGAAGGAGCTGTTCTGCAGGATTTGGTGAGGCAGCTTCCCGGATTGGAATTAGACGAGAAATCCGGCAAGATGAATTTTCATGGAAAGGAAATCACTCAGATCTTATTAAATGGAAAGGAGTTTTTTGCAGATAGCAAAGTTGCTTTGAACAATATGCCGGTAGATGCTTTGAAAGAGGTAAAGGTATACGAGCAGCAGTCGGATAAAGAGCAAATGACAGGGGTGTCAGACGGTAAGAAGAAAACGGTGATGGATGTGAAGACCAAGAAGGATTTGACAGATGGATTAATGGGGGACGTTTCAGCTTTGAAAGGTTCGGGGGATATGTATGGAGCGAAAATGAGTTTGAATAAATTTGTCGGAAAATGGCGGATGTCCTTGTATGGTGATTTAGGAAAACTCCCCAGATATGGTAATTTTATCAGTGATATGGCCGATAATCCTGCTCAAATGAAGGATATTGGTTTTAGCTTGGGAACGGAAATAAAGAAGCTCAACCTCAATGTCAGTGCTTCATATAATAATAATAAAAGCGCGGATGAATCGCGAAGCCAGTCAGAAGAATATCTGCCTAACGGTAGCCAATATGCCTATAATAAAGGCTTGAGTACGGGTAGGAATAGTTCTTTTTGGGAGAATATATATCTGACGGGAAGTTTGAGTGACCGGACGGAAATTAATTTCAGGCATAACATCAATCATAGCCGGTTAAATTCGGTATCAGAAAATATTTCGGCGACTTTCAGTACCAATCCTTTGGACTATGTTTCAGAGCCTTGGAGGGACGATGCAATGATTCCTCCTGAGTTCAGGATAAATAAAAATACGGGAAATTCTCAAAATAAGACGAACAATCTGATGATAGGCAATAATCTTTTGCTCACTCATAATTTGAATGATATCGGCCGGAAACTCTCCATAGAGTTAAGAAATGATTATAGTAATCAGGCGAGTGGTAATTATCAGCAATCGTCTATTACTTATTATCAATTGAAGAATGACCTGGGGGCAGATTCGGTTTTATATAGAAATCAATACCGGGAGTCACCTGCCAGAAATTTATTATTGGCGGGGGAGGTCAGCTATACGGAGCCAATAGGAAAACAAATGCTTCAGGTTTATTATCGGCATGAGTATCAACGGCAGAGTAATAATGCGGTTACGTACAATTTGGATGAGGATGCTTTGTGGGGAAGTCTTCCATCTGGTTATGAGGCAGGAAGGGTGGATAGTTTAAGTGATTATACTCGTAATGATCTTCATTCCAATGAATTCGGACTGCGCACCACACTTAATTGGAGAAAAGTGAGGTTGAATATCCGGTTTGGGCTGTCGCCTCAGAAGTCTACGACGAAAAGCAACAGGGGAAAAGTGAAGATAGATACGACCATTACCGTGTTGAACATAGTGCCCGAACTGCATTTTGATTATGATTTGGGCAATAACCATAATATGAGTGTGTATTATAGCGGATACACCCGGCAGCCTTCCATTTATGATTTGTTGTCTGTGCCCGATTATACTAATCCTCTGAACATAACAATGGGGAATCCGGGGCTGAAACCCGCTTTCGGGCAAAGTATATCTGTGAATTACAGAGGAGGAAATATGGAAAAGCAGGAAATGTTATATTGTGGTTTGAGATATAATAATACGATAAATGATATAAGCCGGAAAAGAACCTATGATGAGAAGAGTGGGGTATATACCAGTCGGCCCGAGAATATAAATGGTAATTGGGGCATTGGCGGGAATATATATTATACGAATAAATTATTCAAGAAAATTTTCGCTCGTCTTGCTACCAATGCAAATTATAACCGGAGGGTTTCGTATGTGCAGATAATGGGAGAAGCCAATGAGAATGATCGTAACACCTCCCAAATGCTTTCCTTGATGCAGGATGTGGAGTTTGCCTATAAATTGGAAGAGCATGAGTTTAAGATAAATGGAGCAATCACTTATCAGCAAGCCGATAACAGTTATACAAACAATTCGGATTACAGGACGTATGATTTTTATTATGGCGCGGAGTGTCGACTGAAGTTACCTCTCAACTTGAATCTTTATACCGTTGTGAGAAGTATGAATCGCAGGGGATATAAGGATGAGGCCTCCAATACGACGCAGTGGCTTTGGAACGGTGAACTGACTTACAGTTTTCTGAAAGGGAAAAGAGGGTTGCTTAAATTTCAGGTTGTTGATATTCTGCAACAACGGGATTTTGTCAATCGTTGGATGAATGATACCGGACAGGGAGAAACTTGGACTTGGGGATTGGGACGTTATGCGATGGCTACTTTTACTTATCGTTTTAATGATCTTTCCCGTTAGGAGATAAAAAAGGAGCTGATTCAGGCAAAACGAATCAGTTCCTTTTTGAATATCCCTAAGAAAGATTATTTGTAATCTTGCCAGCTCTTTATCTGAATATCCTTTTCACTCATTTCACAGAATGCTTCAATGAAAGCACTTGCCAAACGGGCGTTGGTAATCAAAGGAATATTGTGGTCGATTGCTCCACGACGAATTTTGTAACCATTAGTCAGCTCACGTTTGGTATGGTTTTTCGGAATGTTGACTATCAGGTCGAATTTATGTTCGGCAATCATCTTCATGACATTGTTTTCTGCATCGGGCTTTTCATCCGGCCAGTAAACCGGTGTGGTATTTACTCCGTGTGCATTCAAGAAAGTTGCGGTTCCGGCAGTTGCATAGATCTCATATCCTTTTTCTGCCAGCATACGGCTTGCTTCCAGCAAATCTACTTTGGATTTGGTGGCACCTGACGAGAACATGACAGATTTTGTAGGAATCTTGAAACCGACAGCAATCATAGAGTTCAGCAAAGCTTCATGGAAGTCATCACCGATACAACCCACTTCACCTGTTGAAGACATATCTACGCCCAATACAGGGTCTGCCTTGTGCAGACGGGAGAAAGAGAACTGGGAAGCTTTCACACCGATCCAGTCAATATCGAATGCCGACTTGTCCGGTTGGCTGTATGGAGCACCCAACATGATGCGGGTTGCGGTTTCAATGAAGTTGCGTTTCAATACTTTGGAAACAAACGGGAATGAACGTGATGCGCGCAGGTTGCATTCAATCACTTTCACTTCATTGTTCTTAGCCAGGAACTGCATGTTGAACGGACCGGAAATGTTTAATTCTTTAGCGATACGGCGACCAATCTTCTTGATACGGCGTGCTGTTTCGAAATAAATCTTCTGAGCCGGGAATACTAATGTGGCATCACCTGAATGGACACCTGCATATTCAATGTGTTCGGAGATGGCATATTCCACTACTTCACCGTTTTGGGCTACAGCGTCGAATTCTATTTCTTTAGTATCTTGCATGAATTGGGATACGACTACCGGATATTCTTTAGAAACTTCTTTAGCCATCTGCAAGAATTCCTTCAGTTCATCTTCGTTATAGCATACGTTCATGGCAGCGCCAGAGAGCACATAGGAAGGACGGACCAATACCGGGTAACCTACTTTGTTTACAAATTCTTCCATGTCTTCCAGGCTGGTCAATTCTTTCCATGCCGGTTGGTCAATACCCAGTTGGTCAAGCATGGCCGAGAATTTATGACGGTTTTCCGCACGGTCGATAGAAAGCGGAGAAGTTCCCAATACAGGTACCGACTGACGGTGAAGCTTCATCGCCAGGTTATTAGGTATTTGTCCACCTACCGATACAATGACACCACCCGGCTGCTCCAGATCAATCACGTCAAGTACACGTTCAAATGAAAGTTCGTCAAAATACAGACGGTCGCACATATCATAGTCGGTAGAAACTGTTTCGGGGTTATAGTTAATCATGATGGATTTGTAACCCAACTTGCGTGCGGTTTGGACAGCATTTACAGAGCACCAGTCGAATTCCACGGATGAACCGATGCGGTAAGCGCCTGAACCTAATACAACTACCGATTTTTCGTTTTTATAATAATTGACGTCATAACCCGTAGTAGCGTATGTCATATACAGGTAATTGGTCAATTCGGGATGTTCAGATGCGACGGTATTGATACGCTTGACAGCCGGAAGGATATTCAAAGCTTTACGACGGGCGCGTACAGCCAAGTTCTCCTTTTCCATATTGCCACTGGCTTTCAATACGAAGCGTGCAATCTGGAAGTCGGAGAAGCCTAATACTTTAGCTTGGCGAAGCACATCTTCGGGCAGATCCTCAATCTTATTATAAGTCGAAAGTTTGGCCTTATAGTCAACGATGTTTTTCAACTTACCCAGGAACCACGGGTCGATTTTGGTCAGTTCGTGGATGCGTTCAATGCTGTATCCTTCTTCCAATGCCGAGGCGATGGAGAAAATACGGAGGTCTGTCGGGTTGGCCAGTTCCTCATCCAGGTTTTCAAATTTAGTATGGTCATTTCCTACGAAACCATGCATACCCTGACCTATCATACGAAGACCTTTCTGAATGATTTCTTCGAAAGAGCGGCCTATAGACATGATTTCACCCACAGACTTCATGCTGGAGCCAATCTGGCGTGATACACCTGCGAATTTAGTCAAGTCCCAACGGGGGATTTTACAAATCAAGTAATCCAACTGGGGAGCTTCGTAGGCTGAGTTGGGAGTACCCATCTCGCCAATCTGGTCTAGTGTGTAGCCTAAAGCGATTTTGGCGGCAACGAATGCCAGAGGGAATCCGGTTGCTTTAGAAGCCAAGGCAGAAGAACGGCTCAGGCGTGCATTTACTTCGATAACACGGTAGTCATTCGTTTCTGCATTGAAAGCATACTGGATATTACATTCACCCACAATACCCAAGTGACGGATACATTTTGTAGACAAATCTTGCAACATTGTTACTTGTTCTTCTGTCAGAGAGCAAGTGGGGGCCACCACGATAGATTCACCGGTATGGATTCCCAGCGGGTCGAAGTTTTCCATGCTTGCCACTGTAAAACAATGGTCGTTGGCATCGCGGATTACTTCGAATTCTATTTCTTTCCAACCTTTCAATGACTCTTCAACCAGGATCTGTTTAGAGAATGCGAATGAACTTTCAGCCAGTTTGATGAAAGCTTCTTCATCCGGACAGATGCCGCTGCCTAAACCACCTAGTGCGTATGCGGAGCGTACCATAACCGGATAACCGATTTCGCGGGCAGCTTTCAGAGCCTCTTCCATACTTTCCACGGCGTGGCTCTTCGGGGTTTTCATCGGAATTT